>Ga0209542_10005732_pt1 | contig 24588 bp, 31 predicted proteins | sample RifCSPhighO2_01_FD_184028 | JGI IMG/M metagenome (GOLD analysis project Ga0209542, IMG submission 184028) | Soil microbial communities from Rifle, Colorado - Rifle CSP2_plank highO2_0.1 (SPAdes) (version 2) | ecosystem: Environmental > Terrestrial > Deep subsurface > Rock core/Sediment ...
CTCATAATATCAGTGTTGTTGATTATCATGTTATTCCTATTGCCGCTTCGTCGTCCACTCACATCCGCCCAAGACGCTTTTAATTTAGGAAACAATTATTTCGGAAATGGTCGGTATGATATTGAAAAGGCACAGGAATACTTTGACGAAGCCGTCGCACTTGATTCGGAGCTTATGGGTGTACATTACCAGCTGGCTCGCACGTATTTCATACAAAGCAATTTTGATGACGCCCTAGGCGAGATTAATAAAGAGATTGAACTCTATCCGGATTTCAAGCGGTCATATTATGTGCGTGCGCTTATCTATGGTTACAGCGGGAAATTGCAGGAAGCAGAAGAGGATTTCAAAACTTTTTTAGAATGGAAACCTGACAGCTGGGCGGGGCACAACGACCTTGCGTGGATTTATTTTCAGGAAGAAAAATTCAACGATGCAAGCGACGCTGCAAAATCTGGGCTGCAATACTCGCCGAACAATCCCTGGCTTCTGAATTCACTAGGTGTTTCTCTCATGAATCTAGGTGACGAGGCTGGTGCAAAAGAAGCGTTCGAGAAAGCGCTAGCGGTTGTCAATTCTATGTCGCCGCAAGATTGGGGGAGCGCGTATCCGGGCAATGACCCGATCCTATATCATAAAGGCCTATCCGCTATGAGATCATCAGTAGCAGCGAATTTATCAAGACTGGGATCAGGAGAAAAATGAGGTTTTGCATTTTGAGAACGCGCTGATATAGTGTCCACTACGCTATGTCCCAATAGGGACCAATGGTTCGGGAATGCTCCTGGCCATGGGAGCGTTTTGTTTAAAATATGAAATACATATTAGGCATCAAAGGGCGCATGACCCAAGTTTTCGACGAGAAGGGCTCTGTTTTTGCAGCGACAATTGTCACAGCTGGCCCAATTACAGTTACGCAAGTTAAAGGAAAAGAAAAGGATGGTTACGAGGCTGTCCAGTTTGGCTTCGGCGAGCGCAAGGAAAAAAATATCGCTAAGGCACAATTGGGACATGCAAAATCTCCATTCCGATATTTTCGCGAGTCTCGTGGGATCGTGGAAGGAGCGGAGGCAGGCAAGACGATGAACGTTTCAGTTTTTGCCGAAGGCGACATCGTAGAAGTCTCCGCGACATCAAAAGGTAAGGGCTTTCAAGGCGCTGTAAAGCGGCATGGTTTTCATGGAGGCCCGCGTTCGCACGGTCAAAAAAATAAAGAGAGAGCACCAGGCTCAATCGGTGGCGGTGGTCGCGCCGGCGGACGAGTTGCTAAAGGAATGCGCATGGCAGGCAGAATGGGAGGAGACCGAGTGACAGTCAAGAATTTGCGCATTTTACAGGTTGATCCGCCTACAAATACACTTCTCATCTCTGGCGCTGTGCCGGGTCGCCCTGGAACTTTGGTGGAAATACGCGGAGTGGCTGGCGAGAAATAAATACCTGTCCCGTTAGAAACAGAAACATTTTATGGCAACAACGACGAAAAAAAGCATATCGAACACAAGCGCTTCGGACTCCATTCCGCGGAAAGTTTCTAATGGGATGGAAGTGAAAATTTACAACGTCGCTGGTAAAGAAACAGGAAAAATCGAACTTCCCGATGCGGTATTCGGTCTGAAGTGGAACAATTCTTTAATGCACCAGGTTGTTACGAGCATGCAGGCAAATTCGCGTCAGATAGTTGCGCATGCAAAGGGTCGCGGCGAAGTTCGCGGAGGCGGAAGAAAGCCCTGGAGACAAAAAGGAACAGGCCGCGCCAGGCACGGCTCAATTCGCTCTCCTATCTGGAAAGGCGGCGGAGTAACGCATGGACCTTTCCGGGAAAAAGTATATGCGCGTGCAATACCTAAAAAAATGCGGGCAAAAGCGCTTTTTACTGCACTCTCGCGCAAACTTTCCGACGGCGAGATCCTATTTGTCGATACGCTTGGCCTTACAGAGCCGAAAACAGCGAAGGCAAAAAATGTCCTTCTGAATCTATCAAAAATATCTGGCTTCGACAGATTGGCCTCAAAGAAAAAAAATGCAGCTCTTGTCGCATCGGCGGAAGTCACGGATGCAGCTCGTAAAAGTTTTCGCAACATGGGGAACGTTGAGTATGAAAGAATTTCCAACCTCAATCCCGTTGCGGTTCTGCGAAACAGCTATTTGGTGATAGAAAACCCGAAAGAATCTGTTAAAACGCTCGAATCCCGCGCTTCTAAAAACTAATAACTCAAAACTAACGACTATTTCTATGGCTCTATTCGGCAAGAAAAAGAAAGACGAACAGAAAAAACCGGAGGCACTCACCTCCGCAGTGTCTGCGACAAAAAAAACAACCAATTCGTCAGTCTTATCGTCGCTCTCGCACGTTATATTGAAGCCCCGAATAACCGAAAAAGCGACTATGCATAGTGCCTCAGGTATTTATGCTTTTGATGTCGCTAATGTTAGCAATAAGCGAGAAGTATTGCAGGCAGTTCGTGAACTTTATAAAGTAACACCGATTAAAGTACGAGTCGTTACAATTCCCAGCAAGATAAAACGCAGTGCGCGCACCGGAAAAAGCGGCATAAGAGGTGGTGGGAAGAAGGCTTATGTATACCTAAAGAAAGGAGATACGATAACACTTCACTAGAATCCAATTTCAAATTTGAGATTTAGAATTTTAAATTAAAACATATGGCCTTAAAAATCTACAAACCTACTTCTCCCGGACAGCGCGGAATGACGCGAATAAATTATCGGCAAATGCTTTCGGGACACAAACCCGAGAAATCTCTTGTTGGAGGTTTACAGCGCGGATTTGGGCGCAATAACCAAGGCCGGATAACTACTCGCCACAAAGGCGGAGGACACAAGCGTAAGTTCCGCGCAATCGATTTTATTTATGACAAAAAAAATATTCCTGCCAAAATTGCGTCAATCGAGTATGATCCGTTTCGCTCAAGCTTTATTGGACTTTCTATTTATGCGGACGGAGAAAAAAGATATGTCATTGTTCCGCAACAGATCAAAGTCGGCGACACGTTTCTCGTTTCGGAGTCTGCGCCCGTTAAAGCTGGAAATCGAATGCCGCTGGGTAAGATTCCAGTCGGAACATTTATCTACAATTTAGAATTGAAACCGGGAGGCGGTGCCAAAATGGTGCGCTCCGCAGGGAGCTTCGCTGAAATTGTCGCGCAGGATGCTGGCTACACACACTTAAAAATGCCTTCGACAGAAGTAAGGCGCATCATCGGAACTGCATGGGCATCAGTTGGTGAAGTTTCAAACGAAGAGCATAGACTCGTAAATATCGGAAAGGCAGGCAGAACGCGATGGAAGGGAATCCGCCCGACGGTGCGCGGCACCGCCATGAACCCGGTGGATCACCCGCACGGCGGCGGCGAAGGGCGCCAGGGTAGAGGACTTCGCCGCGCGAAAAGTATGTGGGGCAAGCCGACGGGGAAAGGCCAAAAGAGCCGCCGCCCAAAAAAGTATTCCAATATATTTATTGTTACAAGGCGCAGGGTAGGAAAAAGAAAGTAAGGGGATAATTGCCGCCTGTATGTAACACTGCGTGATACGATGCCCCTGTGGTGCATCGCACGACCAGGTCTTATCCTGTTTTTGTTGGTTTCTTAGCCATCATTTTATTGTTTAGTTTTTCTCGCGTGCAGGCCGAAACCTGCGTCGATCTCCAGAACAACCTTCGTTATCGTTCAACCGATGAGCAGACAGGCGGATCCGTAACTATTCTTCAGAATTATTTGCATGACGAAGGATATTTAAGAGTTGAGCCCACTGGATTTTTCGGCCGACTTACATTCAGCTCGGTGCGGGCGTTCCAAACCGACTGGGAAATCCCGGCAACCGGATTAGTAGGCCCCCTTACGCGCGCGAAAATAAAAGGGCTGACCTGCACATCGGTTAACTCGACGAAGCGAGTTCCATGGCCAGTTGCAGCGAATAATGAGTCGCGAGACTATACGTGGAGTGAATCATACACGCTTCTCTCTCTTGTATTGGATGCGGAGCGCACGAACGACACAAGCTATCTTACCGAGGCGCACGATCGCATTCTGGTTGTTGTCGGCGGGAGAGATGACAGGCGAGGCGTGTTCTCGCGCAAAGCCAGTTGGAGTTTTACCGATCTCACCAGCGGGAGTTGCCCCGTCGCCGATCCGGGGACGGATGCCATGGTGCTCTACCCGATGACTCGCTACCTCCTCGCTCTCAAGAAGCTGGCACTAGAGGGCGATGCAAAGTGGGATTTTGTAACAATACGCGATGCCGTTACTGAAAGCGTGCGTGGCCACCGGATCAATTGGAATACTTCTGGATACAGAAGTCCCGCGGATGCCAAGGATTGTTATCTCGATTCTGCGGGCAGAAAAATGTACGATTTCGGTCTCGAACCTTTCAATCTCGACGCGGCGATGGGCAGCGTGCATGCAAATCTCTACGCGCTTACGGGAAATTCAGAAGATCGCGATAAAGCAGCAGTAATCGCGCAGCAGCTTGAGTCGCAGATAACGAAGCTCCCGGATGGGACGTGGGTGTGGCCATATTGGCGCGTTTCGCCTGAACCAGAAGACACGGGCCATGCATATATAGAGCTGGACTTCATTGATCAGGCATATGAAGCAGGCATAGCTTTCACCTTTAGCGATCTCGTTGCGATTACTAAGACGCTCGCATCAAAAGTTTTTCCGGCGTCAGGGGGCATGGCCGCTTTTGTCGATGGGAGCTGGGCGGGCCGCGGTGATGAGTCTCTCGCCGGTATGTACCTGCCGTTTTCTTCCACGGACAGTGATTTGATGGGGCGTATCATCGCCGCTTACGATCGCACCAAGCCGAATACCTCGTCGTTAGGGTATGGTTTACTCACCCGCTCGTACGCGGCCCGCGTCGAGAACCGTCCCTATGGAGCGGCATGTCGCGTTGATGATCAGTGTATTACCGGTAGCTGTTTCGCGGGGAAAGTCTGCGGATATCCTTTGAGCAATACTTCGACGTGTTTTAAACATTCTGACTGCGCATCCGGATGGTGCACAGGAATTTCCGGAGCTGCCGGGCAATGTGCCGATAGACCGACCACACAAGTACCCAGAACATCTATGCCGACGCTCACGTTCACCGCAAATCCAAGTGAAATACAATCAGGCGGACGTACCACGGTGTCGTGGAGTACAACCAATGCTACGTCATGTACGCCAATTCCTGGTACAAGCGGAGCAACCACCGGAGAAGTCTCATATACGCTTACAGAAAACACCACATTCCCAATGACCTGCATAGGTCCCGGCGGCTCTGTCACGAGGGTAGCAACCGTCACCGTCAATTCGCCGATCCTCTGGCTCGAAAAACCAGCGTTCGCTTCGGGCGAAACGTTCTCTGCCGCATGGAACAACACAGGAACGACATATCCTCTTGATTGGGTCGGCATCACAACCGTCGGCGGAGCGTGGGGAAGCGCTGGCGCCGAACAAGGAAAGTCGTGGTTCTATACGGGCGGTACCGTGAGCGGTAGCAAGCCTCTGCAAGCTCCGAACTCGCCAGGACAATATGAGATCCTGTACTATTCAAACAACACCACCGATCAGGTACTCGAGCGCATTTCCATGAAAGTGATTGCCCCTACGCCGCTTGCTGTTTCCCCTACAGCGCCGTTCTCATGCCAAACCAAAACGTCATCCCCTTCCATTACAGTCGAACATGACGGCCAAATTATCGAGCACGTGTCGATCAGCGCCGACGGTGCGCCGGGCATAGATACAAACGGCCATTCCAACATCACGATACGCGATGTAACGATCCATCACAAAAATGGCTCTGGAATAAAAGTCTCGAATTCCAACAATGTCACGATCCAGAATGTGGATATTATCAATGATACAGCACCGGCTAGCGATATTGACCCTCATCAGAACGACAATATCGCCTGCTTCTCATCGTCGGGATTACACGTGACGAATGCGCGCCTGATCGGTGGCAGCGATAACATGCGTATCTATCGATGCGCAGATTTGCATTTGCAGTATATCGAAGGCCATAACGTCCGTAACGGTGGTGGTGTGAGCGGCGGTTTGTTCGCCTCATTAAATGATAGTAGTGGAGTGCTCGAAGATTTCTCTACCGAAAACGATCCGGTCGTCTCTGCTTCCGGCGACAACATCAATCTATATAATTCAGCTAACATTATTGTGCGTCGCGGACTTGTCGATGGAAATAACTCCGTCAAATTCGACCTCAATGGTGGCGATTACCTCAATGGCTGGGGTGTCGCCATCGATAATGATACTCACGACGTGCTCGTAGAGGATGTCGATGTTATTAATCAATCGCTCGGGTGCTTTGGAGTTTGGGGGGCCGAAGGGTCGAATTACAATGTCACATTCAACCGCACAAGGTGCGCGGATAACACCGGGCCGACAGTCCGCACGGACGGGAGAGTAATCTCGTTTCTCTTCGGATGGGCTATACATCCCAACGTGAAAGGAAGCTCGGTGCGCGCGTCAAGTTACCATGGCCTAGTGCCTGAAAATCCGATACTTGATTACGGCAATCTCGTGGTCCCTGCGGAGGTGACGAAGGCGGATTTTGTCGCGCGCTCTCCGCAGCGCGTGCAGAACTGCTCAACAACGGCCTCAACTAACACATACAACCCTAACCTCGCCAGTGTCGCCTCCGCCTTCATGAATGCAGGAAGAGATAAAACCTCGGTGGCACAAACTCCGGCAGCCGGTGCAAAGACGGGCTTCACCTATCGATTCACCCTCAACCTCTGGCGCGGACAGGAAGGCACAGAAGTCCGCGCGCTCCAAGAGGCACTCAAAGCAGAGGGACTCTATGACGCTGGAATCACCGGCGGCTTCTTTGATCGCACAAAAGCGGCAGTCATGAAATTCCAAGAAAAATACGGCATCAACCCCACCGGCTACGTCGGCCCCGCGACGCGAGCGCAGCTGAACGCGCTGTTCTCGCTGTAGCCGATTCGATTAAATTGCGTATTGAAGTTTGACTCGGTGCGCTATTTCCTATACATTAAGCCGACCCCGCTCTGGCGGGATTTTAATTGATTCATGGCACGATCGCTCAAAAAAGGACCATACGTGGACGAAAAACTCGCAAAGAAAGTTGCGACGCGCAAATCCGGTGCTGGTCCGATAAAAACTTGGGCTCGACGCTCACAAATCGCGCCGGAGTTCGTCGGTTATACGTTTGCTGTACACACAGGCAAAAAATTCGATGACGTGTTCGTTACTGAAGACATGGTAGGCCACCGATTGGGAGAATTTGCGCCAACTACGAAATTCGTTCGTCACGGAGGAAAGATGCAGAAGGAAATAGAAGCGGGAGCAAAAGCGGCTGAAATAGCGACAGCCCAGGCCGCGAAAGCAACGGCAGAAACGGCAAAGAAGAAATAGTTCGATAGATTCGACAAGCTCACTACAAGTAAATTATGAAGGCAATTTTAAAGAATTATCACCAGCCGCCTCGAAAGGTTCGGCTCGTCGCCGACCTGATACGCGGCAAAACCGTATCCCGAGCCCATCATGAGCTTTTGTATTTGGATAAAAAAGCGGCTCCAGCGATAAGAAAACTGCTCGACTCTGCCGTTGCAAATGCTCGCAAAACCGGCGTTTCAACGGATACCTTATTTATTAAAAATATTTCCGTGGATAAAGGCGCAGTAATGCGCAGGATTAGACCTTTCAGCAGAGGACGTTCGGGAATTCTTCGAAAGACAATGAGCATAGTGAAATTGGAGCTCGCTCCGATTGAGAACCGAGAAAAGCTAAAAACTAAAAAATAAAAACTCAAAACTGATTCCATGACCCACACAGTTCATCCATACGCACATCGACTTGGAATCATCCGCGATTGGAAATCGCGCTGGTTCGCAAAAACACCCGCGCAATATCGAGAGAATGTGATGATCGATTCCACTATTCGCCGTTTTCTTAAAAAGCGTCTGCGCGGCCATTATGTGACTTCTGTTGAGATCGAAAGAAGCGAGAAAGCCGTACGAGTTCTTGTCAAAACTTCGCGCCCGGGGCTCATTATCGGCCGCGGTGGAGAAGGCAGTGTCAAATTGGTTAAAGAAATGGAAGAAATTATTCGCAAGATACCCGCCAGAGTCGGGTCCCTGCCGGCCGGGCAGGCGGGCGCCTACGGAGGAAAAGGCATAGAGCCGCGTAAAGTTCGATTGGATATTGAAGAAGTCCGCTCGCCGGAATCGCTTGCACCAGTTGTTGCTTATATGGTTGCGGAGGGATTGGAAAAGAGAATGCCTTTTCGGCGCGTTCTAAAGCAAACGGTTGAAAAAGTCATGGCAAATCGCGACGTGCAGGGAGTAAGAATTGCGATCGCCGGTCGATTGGGAGGAGCGGAGATGTCGCGAATGGAAGAGATAAAGAAAGGAAGAGTGCCGCTTCAAACTCTTCGCGCGGACATAGATTTCGCGCGCGAGGTCGCATATCTGCCATATGGGGTCATAGGCGTGAAGGTCTGGATATATCGGGGAGAGATCTTTGACAAGACGGGCGCTAAAGAGCAGAGGACGAAATAGTATCCAGCAAAAACAATAGTTATGCTTGCTCCAAAAAAAACAAAGTATCGGAAATGGCAAACCGGCCGCAGAACGGGACATCGGCTCGTTAGGCCGGAAACGCGGGGCATATCTCTCGCCTTCGGCTCATTTGGACTTAAGTCCGTAAGTCAGGCGCGAGTAACTTCCAATCAGCTTGAGGCAGCTCGTCGGGCTCTCACTCGCGCGGCAGGAAAAAGCGCGAAAGTTTGGACAAGAGTTTTCCCTGATCGACCCTTTACGCAAAAAGCCGCCGAAGTCGGCATGGGCAGCGGTAAGGGCGATGTGGCGGGATATGTTGTTGATGTGCGTCCAGGCAGAATGATTTTTGAAGTAGATGGCTCTCCTGGGGACATGGCAAGAGAAGCGCTGCGAAAGGCGGGAAAAAAGCTTCCCGTTAAAGTGCGAATTGTTGAAAGAGAATAGTCTGCTATCTATATGACTGATATTAAAACCCAGAGTGTACAAGAGTTGAACAAGTTAGTTGCGGAGAAACGCGAGGCATTGCGCGTGTTTCGCTTTGGCGGCGCAGGCAGCCGCGCAAGAAACGTGCGCGAAGGAAGGAATCTTCGGAGAGAAATTGCACAGATTTTGACGGAGCTTCGCGCGCGGGAACTGGCAGAGAATGTTAAGAAGAGCTAATCTTTCTTTTATATGAATGCGGAATCAAATGAAAACAAAGGGAAATTTTTTGAGGGAGTGGTGGTTAAGAGTGCTATGAAGGACACCGCGACAGTTCAAGTGGAGACTTACATCAAGCATCCGAAGTACAAAAAATATATGAAGCGAAGCAAGAAATTTCTGGTGCATGACGTCGGCAATACCGCTCAAATTGGAGACAAAGTTACTATTCGAGAGACTCGGCCGATTTCTAAACGAAAGCGATTCATCATTGTTAAATAATGTATCTGCATTTGACGCAAAACTAGAAACTACAAACTAAAAACTATTACCATGATTCAACCTCGATCACTTGTGAAGATTGTTGATAATTCCGGTGGCATTATCGGGCGCGTTTTCAAGGTGCTCGGCGGCTCCAAGCGCCGATATGCAGAACTTGGTGATGAGGTTGTTATTTCTGTTCAAACTGCACAGCCGCGAAAGGCCGTCAAGAAAAAAGAAGTTTATCGTGCGGTTGTGGTGCGGCAGAATAAGGCATTCCGACGCAAAGACGGTTCCTACATTCGCTTCGACGAAAATGCAGTCGTATTGGTTGAGAAAGATAAAAAGGAGCCGAAGGCAAACCGCGTATTCGGTCCGATCCCTCGGGAACTTGTCGAACGAGGATATCAAAAGGTGGCAACGCTCGCGCCCGAGATACTTTAATTGTTTACACTGGTATGCGCTTAAAAAAAGGAGACAAAGTAATCGTGATTGCAGGGAACAGCCGTGGCCTCTCCGGCACAATTTTGCACGCATTTCCGAAAGATAATCGCGTCATTATAGATGGAGTCAATTTAGTTAAAAAGCACAGACGAGCCACCGCACGTAATCGGAAGGGTCAAATTGTTGAAAAGCCTATGCAAATACATGTCTCAAATGTAATGCTCGTTGATCCAAAGACGGGAAAACCGACGCGGATAAAATTTACTCGCAAAGATGGGGACCGTCAGCGTGTGGCAGTGAAAAGCGGGGAGCTGATCAAGTAACATTTATGTCAACGGCAACACTACACAAAAAAACTTATGAAGCTTTAAAATCCCACATGGGATACAAGAGCCCAATGCAAGCGCCGCGAATTGAGAAAATTGTAATTTCGACGGGAGTGGGTCCGAAGTACGATCCAAAAAAGCGCGAGCTTATAAAGGATCGGCTCGCGCGACTCACAGGTCAAGCGCCGGCGGAACGCGCGGCAAAAAAATCTATCGCGACTTTCAAGATCCGCGCAGGAGATGTGGTTGGATATCAAGTTACGCTACGAGGCGCGCGTAAGGAGGCCTTCTTTGATAAGTTGATTCATGTAGTACTCCCTCGCGTAAAAGACTTTCGTGGCATAAGGCCTCAGGTTATAGATGAAATGGGTAATCTCACACTCGGCATGAGGGAGCATATTGTTTTTCCAGAAACTTCTGATGAAGAGAGCCGCGACATTTTCGGACTTGCAATAACCATCACGACAACTGCAAAAAACAAAAAAGAAGCCGAGGCATTCTTCCGCCACATTGGTCTTCCCCTGCGAGAAAAATAAAGGGGCGCTCGAAGCCCTTGCACTTTTAAATGGAGGAGTGGCTCTAACCATTAAAAAGCGCAAGGGCTTCTCGCTGAAGGTGGGAAATGGTTTTTTTTATAAAAAAACGCGGGCACACCTTTCGGTGGCCCGCGATTTTGGAACTGAACGAAGAACTTCATAGCGCCTCCCGGCGCTTACTCGGTATCAGCTTCGGCGAGTGCCGACGCCAAGACCTCTGCCGGTGCCTCCGCTTTGGGCGGCGGAGGCGGCGGCGTGACCTGCGGTTTTTGCGCAGGCTGCGCAGCGACATTTTCAGGCGGGGTAAAGAGCTCACCCCTGTGTATCATCTGCAGGGCCGTCGGGTAAATCGTGACCCCGCTAGGGCTCTCGGTCGTGATCAGGGTCGTGTAGCCCACCTCGATCTCGACCTTCGTCCCGGCTTTCCCTTCGGTGTAACCGATGTTCAGGACTTTGGCGATCACGCCCCAGATACCACCGCCACCGGCACCGAGATTGAACGATGAAGCATCGACGACGAATGTCTGTGCCCCGCCGAACGTCTGCGGCACGGTTACCTTCTCGACCTCGTCCACGCCGCGAACCGCGCTGAAGAGCGCTTCGTCGATGTCGTCGTCGACAGTGCCGCCGTCGGGCTTGTTGCCCGCTAGCGACACTACGAAGAGCGACCCGACGCATGCGCGATTCTTCAGCGGTGTCGTCGTGAACTTCGCCGGCGCAATCGCGTTCAACAGCAGGTTCGGTTTTTGCGATTCCCGCTCCTGCTGCTCCGCGAACTTCGTGAAGACGATCACCGTTTTGCCGGATTTGCCGGCGACGGCGATCAACTCTCCGCGAAAGGTGCGGTACGTCTTGCTGCCACAGACGGCGCGGTTGCCGAGGTGGCCGAGGACGTTTCGCACGAACGCGGGAAGGCCACCTCCCGTATTGAGCGGCGTTCCTGGAAGCGGCGACGGGTAGAGCGGCGTGACTACCGGCTGCGCAGCGACGTTCACGTTGTCGCCTTGCATCAATTGCTGGTTGGTCTGCGTGCCTCCTGTTTGCTCCATCTGCTGGATGCCACCGACACCGGTCGCTGTTGCCGTACCGGTCGCTGTCGCCTGCGCCGCGACCTCGCCCGTGAGGGCAAGGCACAGCACGACTGCTGCGATGATTCGACTCATAGCGATCTCCTCTTAACGCCGATTGTGTTCGATGCTTGTGTTGCCCGAAGCGAACCCGCTCGCGGAACCGCCGTTCTGCGCGGACACCGACGTGTTTGCGTTGGTGGTCGCAGACTTGCGATCGAAGCGAAAGAACGGCGTCACGTTGAAGATGTCCACCGTGACGTCGGTTTGCACCGAGGAGAAGAAGTTCGCTCTCCCGTCGCTCTGGTTGCTGGTCGCGCTGCCGCCAGTGGCCGAATTGGCACGGGCTGTATTGCGTTGCTCCGGCGTGTCCACGTTCATGACCGTGAAGTTGTCAGTGTACGTGTTCACGGACGTGCCCTTGCCTTGGGTGAAACCCGCGGCGTTGAGCTGTGCGCGAACGTTGCCGTACGCTTCTTCCACTGTGAATGGCGGCGCCTCGGCTGCATAGACGGAAGAGCCGAAAAAGCTGGCCGCGATTGCGGCCGAGATCAAAGTGCGTTTCATATATTACCTCACTTGAGTGAACCGGCTTTCGGCCGGGTGGGAGGGTTCCCGCGCAAATTCATATATCATTTTTGAGAAAAGTCAAGCCCTCAGCCAAATTTTTCAAATAATCATTGACTTCAAAAGTCATCTCGCTTACTATGCGCATGCCTCGTAGGAGGCTCTGTTTATTAAATGACCTTCAACCACAGGTTGGACGAAGGACAGAGCCACGCGATGAAGCATCTATAATCTTGACGCGCAAGCGCAGGATGCAAGAGCTTCCTCACACCCCTCGGGCATTCTATATGGCGAAAAAATCGATGATTGTTAAGGCCCAGCGAAAGCCTAAATTCAAGAGCCGCGTCGTTCGGCGCTGTTTTAAATGCGGAAGGCCTCGCGGATTTTTGCGCGATTTCAATCTCTGCCGAATTTGCTTCCGCGAAGAGGCGCTGGAAGGGAATATTCCTGGCATCAAAAAATCTTCCTGGTAACTATGATTTACGAATTCGGCACATTTCATCGTTGCGGAGCCACTGCGTCGCGCTCATCGTATTATTCATACGTCTCGCGCGCCGCTTTCTCCGCGCCTCGAACTGTATCCAAATTCGTAAATCCTATTTCATAAAGATTATGGATGTTATCGGAGATTTTCTAGTCCGTTTGAAAAATGCCGCTTCAGTAAAGAAGCTGTCTGTTTCCGTGCCGTACTCTGTGCTCAAGCATGCCATCGCGGAAAAATTGAAGGAAACCGGATATGTCTCGGCAATTGAGAAAAAAGGAAAAAAGGTTCGCAAAACGCTCGACGTTGCTCTTAAATATGATGAGACGGGTCACGCAATAATCACCAACGTTCGACGCATCTCGAAACCGGGCCGCAGAGTATATCGCTCGGCAGGGGAAATCGTGCCAGTCCGATATGGACGCGGGAATCTGATACTTTCCACGCAGAAAGGAATCCTCACAGGCAAAGAAGCCAGAAAAGAGAATGTGGGCGGAGAAGCATTGTTTGAGATTTGGTAATTCGAGGAGTCACTATAAATAACTATGTCTAGAATAGGAAAAAAACCGATTGTAATCCCAACTGGCACCGAAGTGAGCATTGGCTCGAACACCGTTACAGTGAAAGGGAAGGCAGGTACGCTTTCCCGCGATATTCACCCGGAGGTCTCTGTAAGCGTGGCTGATCAGGCAGTAACAGTTGTGCCAAAATCAGAGACCCGTCTGGCGCGAGCGCTATGGGGAACATACGCGTCGCATATCCGCAATATGATAGATGGCGTCAATAAACCATTCGTCAAGAAGCTTCAGATAGAAGGCATCGGCTTCAAAGTTGAGCTTTCAGGAAAAACACTCTCATTTTCTCTTGGTTTTTCTCACCCAGTGAAAATCGCTATTCCCGAAGGAATAAACGTTCTTGTCGAAAAAAATATAATCACTGTATCAGGAGCAGATAAAGAAAAAGTCGGGCAATTTGCCGCCATACTTCGGTCCCAGAAAAAGCCAGAGCCCTACAAGGGCAAGGGTATTCGCTACGAAGGCGAGGTGATAAGAGAAAAACAGGGCAAGAAAGTCACCGCGACTGCGGCTTAAAAAATTATGCAAACTAAATCACAAAAAAGGGAAAGAAGGCATCGTCGGGTAAGAGCCAAAGTAATAGGAATAGCCAGCCGTCCGCGCCTTTCTGTATATAAATCAAATACCCGCCTCATTGCACAGATTATCGATGATACCAAGGGTGCTACTATTGCCGCCATTTCCTCGGACGATGCAAAGGGCAAGACGCCGCGAGATCGGGCAGAGGCATCTGCCGCACTGCTTGCGAAACTTGCCGGCGAAAAAGGAATAAAGGCCGTCGTTTTCGACCGCGGAGGATTCCAATATCAGGGTACGATAAAGGCATTCGCCGATGCTGCTCGCGCGGCAGGGCTAGAGTTTTAAATTTAGAATTTTAATTTGGAATAAAAAGTATGAGCGCTGAACATAAAATAGACGAGCCGATAGTGGAAGAAACCGGTGAGATCGTTATCCCGGAAGTTGTTGAACTTCCTATTGAAGATACCGTAGCGGAATTCAAAGCTCCCGAAAGAAAGACTTTTCAGCGCCGGAAGGGCGGCGACCGAGGCTCGGGCAGGCAGCGAGGAGGACGCCGCGAGGAGAGAAGAAGCGAATTTGCCCAAAAACTCATCGGCATTCGCCGCGTAGCGCGTGTTATGGCGGGCGGTCGGCGCTTTAACTTTAGCGTCGCGATAGTAATCGGCGACAAAAAAGGCCGAGTCGGTGTTGGACTTGGCAAGGCCGCAGACACTGCGCTGGCTATCGAGAAGGCGACGAGACATGCCAAGCGCGGGATGTTAACTCTGAATCTCACCAAAAATCGAAGCATTCCGCATGACGTGAAAGCGAAGCACTGCGCATCAATAGTTGAAATAAGACCGAGCCCCGGCCGCGGACTTGTCGCCGGCTCTTCAGTGCGCGCAGTATTGGAGCTTGCGGGGGTAACTGATGTGACGACAAAACTTTTATCTCGCAGCAAAAACTCGCTCAACAACGCACGCGCTGCTATAGAAGCGTTGCGCCTAGTTTCAAAATAAATATGGCCGGCCTTCATTCATTAGTTCGAACTGGGAAGCGATCGTATCGCAGGGTCGGTCGCGGTCAGTCATCAACGCGCGGTAAGCAATCCGGCCGCGGCGGCAAGGGTCAGACAGCTCGTGCAGGACATAAAATCCGTCCGGCCCTGCGAGATATAATTAAAAAACTTCCTAAGCGCCGCGGTTTCGGGAAAAACAGAGGGAGAACAGTAAACGCCAGAGTCGAGACTTCGATTCCTGTATCCGTTTCTCTAATAGCTGCACGCTTTAAGGATGGCGACGTCGTAAGCCCGAAAGCGCTTCGAGAAAAGGGCATCATCCGTGCTCGAGGGCCGCTGTTTCCGCCGATAAAAATTGTCGGAAAAAATTCTATAGATAAAAAACTCTCTATTGAACGTATGACTGCTTCAATATCTGCTCGCGCTGTTATAGAAAAGGCTGGAGGATCAATTAAATAAATATGTTTGAGGCATTCCTAAGAAAAGTAAAACTTATTTTCACGGACGAAACCATCCGTTCGCGCGTGCTTTTCGTGCTCGGCGCTTTGGTGATCTTCCGGCTTCTTGCGGCGATTCCCATCCCCGGAGTAAATCAAGCGGCGCTTGATCGCTTTCTCGATAATCAATTCTTGAATTTGTTCAATATTTTCTCGGGCGGAGGTTTTTCAAGTCTTTCGATAATGATGATCGGCGTTTCTCCTTTTATTACTGCCGCGATAATCATGCAGCTCGTATCGGTTCTGTCGCCGCGCCTAAAATCAATGTATCAAGAGGAGGGGGACGCGGGACGCATGCGCTTTACGCAATATTCCCGCTATCTGACCGTCCCATTGGCCATAATTCAGGCTTTTGGTTTTTTCATTCTGCTTAGGCAAAACGGTGTTATCCCGCAACTGGATCTCTTGCACACCTTCACTAACATTCTTGTAATTGCGGCTGGGGCAATGCTCCTCATGTGGATAGGCGAGCTGATAACGGAATTTGGAGTTGGAAATGGTGTGTCGCTTCTGATTTTTGCGGGAATTGTGGCGGCCATACCCAGCGCCATTTCGCAATTTATTTTCAGTTTTGATATATCGCAGCTTCCCGCATACATAGGATTTGCCATCGCTTCCGTGGTAATTGTTGCCGGCGTCGTTTACATCACGGAAGCGGAAAGGCCAATCCCCGTTACATACGCGAGGCGCGTGAGAGGCATGAAAGTTATGGGAGGAATTTCTACATATCTTCCAATTCGCGTGAACCAGGCGGGAGTAATGCCGATAATTTTTGCTCTCTCGATACTTCTTTTTCCGCAGATGATCGCTACATTCCTTGCCAAAAGTTCGGTGGGGTTCATCGCAAGCGCTGCCTCGGCCGTTGAGTCCGTATTGGCAAATCAGTGGGTTTATGGAGCTCTTTATTTCGGAATGGTCTTTCTTTTCACCTACTTTTATACGGCGATCACTTTCGAGCCGCATCAGATAGCGAAAAATTTGCAAAAAAATGGCGCATTTATCCCAGGCGTTCGCCCCGGAGGCACAACTTCAGAATATCTTGCCAACATTATTACGCGAATAACACTAGTTGGAGCTCTATTTCTTGGATTTCTGGCGATTCTGCCTTTGATTCTGCGCGGCATCACCGGCATAACTGCTTTAACTATCGGGGGCACAGCTCTGCTTATCGTGGTGTCAGTTGTACTCGATGTTGTGAAGAAAATTGATGCTCAAACCTCCATCCGCGAATATTAATTCGCAAAATCTTCAATTGGTAATTAAAAATCGCATGTCGTATACTGCAACATGCAAAGAGAAGTCGCAGTGATCTCGGGGCCGACCGGAAGCGGAGAAACGACAATCACAAACGAGGTTATCGCACGCTATCCGAAAAGCGTTGCGCGCCTAGTCACCGCAACAACAAGGCCGCCCCGCGATGAAGAAAAGGATGGTAAGGACTATTATTTTTTCAGCAAAGAGGACTTTATTCAGGCAACACTTGATGGGCGTATTCCAGAATATACGTATACAAAAAATCGCGACACATATTATGGAAGCTTTTTGCCCGATTTAGAGAAAAAGCTCGGAAATGGCCTTGTAGTTCTAGTTAATGCCGACATTGTCGGCGCTAGATATTATAAAGAGCGCTTTTCTGCCGTCACGATATTTGTTGTACCTGAAAATCTCACAGCGCTTGAGCGTCGGATCAGAGAGCGCTCGCCTTCTTTAAGTGAGAAGGAAATCGCGCATCGCAAAGAAAATGCAGCCGCGGAAATAGAAAAAGAGAAATCTTTTTATGATCATGTGGTTGTAAATGCTGATGGAAAATTGGATAAGGCAGTGGATCAGATTGTGGAGATTTTGAATAAGGAAGGATATACTCTTCGGTAACATGTCGCAATCTTCAGAACCAGTTACGGTCGTATTTTCAGGGCCGCAGGGCTCGGGGAAGGGTACGCAAGTCGCCCTTCTTAAAGATTATCTTTCACAGCGCTCCGACAGAGGAGTTATTTCAATTGAAATGGGGGCCCTCTTACGTGCGCTTGTGGAGGGCAAAAGTAATGCCGCAAAACGAGTGGGCGACGTTATACATTCAGGCAATATTCTTCCCTCATTTGTGCCCGTCTATGTATTTACGCGCGAATTATTCGAGAAATTCAAAGGGGATGAGCATCTAATCTTTGAAGGAGTTGCAAGAAAAGTCGAACAATCCAAGATGCTAAATGATGAACTCAAGTTTCTCGGAAGGGCGGAATATGATGTAATCTCACTCGAGATTCCAAAAGAAGAATCGCTCAAGCGCCTGAAATCGCGGGCCGGAATCGAGAAACGAGTAGATGACCTCGATGAGAAGAAAATGCTCCGCCGGCTCGATTGGTATGAGCATCATGTCGTTCCGGCGCTTCGGGAATTCGAGAAATTGGGCCAGAGAGTGCATCACGTGGACGGCCTGGGCACGCTTGATGAAATCCACGAACGTATCTTGAAAGCACTGAAATTAGTTTCTTAGTTGATATATTTGTTCCGATGAACTCATCAACAAATCGATGATCGCGAAGACACAAGAAGAAATTTCAATCTTGAGAGAGGGCGGAAGGCGTCTTGCAAAACACCTCCAGGTTTTGAAAGAAATGGTGAAGCCCGATCTTCCCGTTCGTGCCCTAGAAATAAAAGCACTAGAAATGATAGAGAAAGACGGCGATACGCCGGCCTTTCTTGGATACAGACCCGGGAAAAGCGAAAAACCATATCCTTCCGCACTGTGTGTATCTGTTAATGACTGCTTGGTGCATGGGCCCGCGAGCGAGAATGAGGGAGTAATACATAACGGCGACATCGTATCTTTGGATTTTGGGATAAGGCACAAAGGGCTTTTCACCGATGCTGCAGTAACAACAATTGCAGGCGAAGCGAGTGAGAAAGACGCGCGGCTTGTGCGCGGGACATACGAGGCACTGGAGGCGGGTATCGCAGCGGCGACTCTTGGAAATACGACAGGCGATATTGGATACGCCGTAGAGAAAATCGCAAAAAAATACGGATTTGGTTTCCCGCGCAATTTATCAGGCCATGGAGTTGGAGCAAGAGTTCACGAAGAGCCCCACGTGCCGAATTTCGGCTCTCCGGGGACTGGTGTGAAGCTTATGGAAGGACTTGTGATTGCAATTGAGCCGATGTTTGCGCTCGGAGGCGGCGAAGTTTTCCTGGATTCTGACGGCCACTCTTATCGAACAAAAGATGGGTCACGTGCAGCGCACGCGGAACATACAATCATTGTCACAAAAGCGGGTCCGGAGATTCTTACAAAGATATGAATCCCGTTAGAGATGTTGAAACACATAATTTGCCGATACTCCCGCCGATGCGGTGAGGTATATTGATTCTCATGGCACTTGATGTACTTCTTGTGGGCGGCGGAGGGCGAGAACATGCACTCGCGTGGAAAATCAAACAATCGCCACGCCTGCGAAATTTCTATATTGCGCCCGGAAATGCAGGCACTTCTGCCCTGGGGGAGAACGTGCCAATCGCGGCGGACGACATCAAAGGCATTGCAGATTTTGCCAGAGAAAAGAATGTGAATCTCGTTGTGGTGGGCCCTGACAATCCGCTCTCTCTCGGGATCGTTGATCAGTGCAGCTCTCTTGGCATTAAAGTTTTCGGTCCCACTAAATCTGCCGCCAGAGTCGAAAGCTCGAAATCCTTCGCAAAAGAGCTTATGTCCGAGGCAGGTATTCCAACGGCGGCATTCAGGATTTTTTCTGATTTCAGCGAAGCCCTCGATTATGTAGAAGCCCAAAAAATGCCCGTCGTTATCAAAGCAAGCGGTCTTGCTCTCGGGAAGGGAGTGTATATATGCAGACTCTTTGCAGAAGCTGAAAGTGCGCTCAAGGCAATCATGATAGACAAAGTCCATGGCGAGGCCGGTAGCGAGGTTGTTGTAGAAGAATTTTTAGAGGGAGAGGAGATTTCCATTCACGCTCTCTCCGATGGGAAAGATTTTCTGTTATTTCCTCCGTCGCAGGATCATAAAAAAATCGGGGAAGGCGACACCGGTCCTAATACCGGCGGCATGGGTACGATTGCACCACTCACTTGGATAAACCCTCACGCAATAGAAGAGATTGAGGAAAGAGTCGTGCGCGCCGCTCTCTCTGCGCTTACCAAGCGCGGGACGCCGTTTTCTGGCATTTTGTATCCGGGAATAATTCTCACTCAAAATGGCCCCAAAGTATTGGAATTCAACGCGCGTTTTGGGGATCCTGAAACACAAGTGTATATGCGGCTTTTGGAAAACGACATTCTGGATTTGCTCGAGGCGAGTGCAAACAATTCTGTTTCCGGCCAAACACTAAAGTGGCGCGCAGGATTTGCCGCCAACATAGTGCTTGCAGCAGAGGGCTATCCGGGAGAGTACAAAAAGGGCATCCCTATAAGCGGAATCAAAGAGGCGGAGAATGTGGAGAGCGTGGTCGTATTTCATGCCGGAGTCGCATTTAACAACGGGCTGCAAACCTCCGGCGGCCGGGTGCTCGGAGTTTCTGCGGTCGGGCGGACTCTTCAAATTGCCCTCGATCGAGCTTACGAAGCGGCAGAACGCATCAAATTTGATGGAAAATATTATCGACACGATATCGGCTTGAAAGCACTTCCGACACTTTCCATAAACGCTTGAGAATAAGAGCGGCCATACTTGAGGTATAATTTTTTGCATGGAGTCACCCTCTCTCGATTTGTCTGTAAAAGAAAAGTCTCGATTGCCGGAGGAAGAACTTTCTTATTTGCGCTCTCGCGTGCGGGCTAAGGAAGAGGAGTTGGGGATCCCCAGAAGTCGTTTTGAGAGCGACAGAATCGCAAAAAGAGAAATATCGGCATATGCTTCGACTCCGGCGGCTCGCGTTCTACAAGAGGCGGCAATACTTCCCGAGTATGAAGTCCTGCGGCAAGTTCTCTTACTAGAATCAAAGCAAGCTGATGATCAGATAGATTCGCTGCTAAAGCTTATGAGCGTTCACGGTATCCGAAATGTGCTGTCTATTGTTGCGCGCCTGCGGCAAGCGCATTTGGAGAGGGATTTCCATCAGATCTTAACTCAATGTATTGCGGAGGGATTGCCGCAAAAAGGAGTTCTGCCCCAGAGGATAAAGTCTTATCCCGATCTAACTTTTTTCGAAATACAGCCACAAGATAGACAAACCAAGCTTCCATTGCTCGCTTCAGCGTCGGAATCTCTGTATAGAGAGCTTCTAGACATCATAGACGCGCATGAAAATTATTCTTTAGAAATCGCGACACCGGAGGGAGCTAAAGAAGCGTCATTTTATTTGACGGTGCCCTCGGGAAAGCGCATTCTCGCCGAGCGCCTTTTAAAGACGATTTTTCCGCGCGCTAGCATTTCGGAGAGGCGCGGCGATTATATTTTCGGCGACGGGGGCGCCGTCGCAGGCGCTACTGCGAATCTTTCTAATCACGCGGCGTTTCCTTTAAAAACTTGTGAACATTTCGGGGCCGATCCGCTGCAAGAGCTGCTAGATACGCTCGGGAAGGTAGCTAAATACGGCGAGGGTGTGTCACTGCAATTAGTCGTCGGCAATGAAGGCGGCCGCTACAATGCTCATTATAAAAAAATCCTAAGCAAAATAATGAAAGGAAACTCTATTTTGCTGTCCCTTAAGCATCCCGAGACAGATGTCGGAGGCGCTATATACAAACTGGATAGACGGCTGCTTGCACCGATTCAAGAAAATCATGCCGGCGAGGAGGGTCCTCATTTCAGAGAGGTTGCCGCTGCCGCTATCGAGCGGAAAACCAGAAGCCGCATTGTGCCGGCAACGCTTCGGATTACTGTTTCTGCCAGAAATGAAGGTAGGGCCCGGCAGATTCTTGATAGTCTGAAAACACCCTTCAGCCACTATGACGATCCAAGCGGAAACCGTCTAATTTTCAGCGATGTGGGAAATTTGAACATTGAGAAGCACTTGCGCGAGCGAGAGGCGCGGAATATCAACACTTCTTATATGATGCCGCTAAGCGTTGGCGAAATTGCGACGATGTTCCATTTTCTGAATCGATAGAGCGATCTCACAGCATTTTGCATTATTTTCCATACACGCTACTCTATACCCCATACCCCATACTTTTTTAGATATATGCATCACCCCTCAAAAGAACGCACGCTTGTACTACTAAAGCCCGATGCTATTCAGCGCGCGCTTATCGGCGAAATTATCCGGCGGTATGAGAGACTAGGGCTGAAACTTGTGGGACTCAAGTTGGTCGTCCCAACTGAAGGCCAAGTGGAAGGACATTATACGCTCGACCCTTCGTGGCGGCGCGTAACCGGCGAGAAAACTATCAAATCTTATAGGGAGCGCGGGCTTCCGCCTCCTTCGGAGAATCCGCTCGAAATTACGGCAGTAATTTTAAAGAATCTCATTAAATATCTTACATCAGGACCGGTAATAGCGATGGTTTGGCAAGGTGCTCATGCGGTGGAGTTAGTAAGAAAAATAACTGGCGGAACCGAGCCAAGGAGCGCACAAGTTGGAACAATTCGCGGAGATTTTGTTCCCGATTCTTACATCATGGCGGATACAGACAGCCGGGCAGTTAGGAATTTGCTCCATGCATCGGGCGCAATTAAAGAAGCAGAAATGGAAATTCCGCATTGGTTCAAGAAAAACGAGCTTATTGATTACAAGGTCACTCACGAAGCTATTCTTTACGCAAAAGAGCTGGAAGGAATTTTCAACACATAGTCTTTTTCAATTTGTGCTTGCTCTGAAAGTGATATACTTGCAACAGCGGTAGGTACAACACCTGCTGGTATGCATTAGGGAATCCGAGGTGTTCCACGCATTGCGCGCGGTACATAGGATACCCACCTGGCTTCACACCAGGCTTGCCGTGCCTGCCGCACCCAGATACCCTGCTATGGCAGGGTGTTTGAGTTCTGAAATGTTAGAATTCCCGGATGAACATTCGCGCGCGCAATCTTTTATTTGCACAATTCGGAGTGGTTGCCATCGTCGGCGGACTGCATTTATTTGGTACCGTGAATTTCCTTTATTGGCGGCTTCCGTGGTTTGATTTGGTTACACATTTTCTGGCTGGAATTTGGGCAGGGATTTTCGTGGCGTGGCTCCTTGCTCTGGCTCATCTGCCGCCGCGGTTAATTCTTTGTATCACAGCGGCTCTTATACTTGGCGTCATCTGGGAGTATTTTGAAGCCACGAACTACATTATAAAGCTCCCTAAAGAATCATTAGACACCGCAAAAGATTTATTTATGGATATTTTGGGGGGTTTTGCTGCCTATTTTCTTGTCAGGGAAATCGTGCGCCAGTGACCATACTATACGTGTTATATTGATATCTAATGGCTAATAATTCTCGCCAGCTCTCTCAAACCCCCGCTCCGGGGAATCTCTGTCGGCTTCCGTCCGGCTACGGAGTGGTGAAGATTTGTGTATCGGGGGCGGCAGAAACCGGCTATTGCGGCCTTGATGCTTTTGAAAAAGCGAAAGAACTTGGCCGCGAGATAGCACGGCAGGGCGCAATAATCACAACGGGAGCCACGACCGGGTTTCCCTTATATTCTGCAATGGGAGTTAAGGAATCCGGAGGTTTTTCAATTGGTTTTTCACCGGCGTCCACAGAGCGTGAACATGTAGAGACATACAAACTTCCTCTTGATTACATGGACGTTATCGTTTATACGGGTTTTGGATATTCCGGGCGCGATCTCTTGCTTATACGTTCGTCCGACGCCGTAGTAATTGGTTGCGGGCGAATTGGCACCCTGAACGAATTTTCAATTGCTTTTGAAGACAGGCGTCCCTTGGGGATTCTAGAAGGGTCCTGGGACACCGATGAGTTGCTGCGAAATTTCATCAGCTCTGCGCATAGGCCGAATGGGAAAGTCGTTTTTGACTCGGATCCCAAAGCCTTGATCGAGCGCCTTATCGAAATGGTTATGAAAGACAAGGAGAAAACCAATCTTGTTTACAATAACTACGATGGCTGGGGCGGTACGGCAAAGGGAGCCGAGGTGATTTTGTAATCTAGAGCATGTTTGAAGAACCTCTCCCTGTCTGCGCCGCGCATTTTCGGGCTGCGGCCGCCAACGGCTCGAACTCGGCGTATCTGCGGATACACCTCGTTCTGCGCCGGGCCGCCTCGCCGCTAAAATGCGCGTCTCGACTCGGGAACCCGGGTTTTCAAACATGCTCTAGAGCTCGTAGATATAAAGAAGATGCTGATGGTGAAATCGGTTTCTTTTCGAGAGTTCCAGAATTTCAGCTGTTTGTCTTTTGGCGAAAGGAAATCCCAGTGATACAACTCGGAGTCCATTCGATCGTTTCTCAAGTTTCGGCAATAGAAGCTCCATTACTTCGGGAAGAAGGTATGCATAAATGTGCGATGCGTTGCTTAAATCCGCTTTGAAGAAATTGCCGAATATAAAAGTGATATTTTTCGGGTTTCCAGCAAAATGCTTTCTCATCTGTGCATATGCGAACAGAAGTGGGTTGCGCTCAATTCCGAAGTAATTAGCTTGGGGCTCTTTTTTCGCACAAAACAAGAGAAAACTGCCATCTCCGGAACCAAGTTCAAAAAGAGTATCCCCTTGTTTTAAAGAGAGGGCCTGCCTGATATCTTCGAAAAATTTTCTTTGTGTCGGGACGTATGGAGAGCCAAGTTGCCTGGATGTCAAAAGAAATATGCCCTCAATTACAAAAGCTGTCGTGAAGATAATCGCAACCAGCAACAACAGGATCTCCAGAAGGATTAATAACAGGAGCATTAAAGAAAGCTCCATATCCGGTTCCAGTTATTTATTGAGACTTTGTGCTAGCCGAGCGAAAGTTTCAGGATAATCCTTAGCAAGGGTTGAGAGAGACTTTCTGTCGAGTGCGATTTTTTTCTTCTTCAAAGCGCCGATGAATTTTGAATATGAAATGCCGACGCTCCTGCTCGCTGCGTTTATTCTAAGAGCCCACAAATTCCGAAATTCCCGCTTTTTTGCGCGACGATGCTTGAATGCATGGCTTCCAGCATGGAAGATGGCTTCATATGCGGTCCGCTTTTTCTTTGAGCGGCCGAACCGATAACCCTTAACTTGGGCGAGGGTATTGCGCCGGCTCTTTAGTTTCGTTGTTCCTC
>Ga0209542_10005734_pt1 | contig 24586 bp, 19 predicted proteins | sample RifCSPhighO2_01_FD_184028 | JGI IMG/M metagenome (GOLD analysis project Ga0209542, IMG submission 184028) | Soil microbial communities from Rifle, Colorado - Rifle CSP2_plank highO2_0.1 (SPAdes) (version 2) | ecosystem: Environmental > Terrestrial > Deep subsurface > Rock core/Sediment ...
TAGCGTCTTCGAAGAACTTACGGTTGTAGTCGACCGACGGGTAGACCAGCGCGGGCTCACCTGTTTTTCGATCAACACCGACGAGCTGAATGCCGCGGATGGTATCCCGGCCGGCCGCAATCGCCGGCACGTTCACGAAGTAAATTGCGACCGGCAGGGCGAGCACGGCGACCGCGGCCGCCAGGTTCGCTGTGTCCCTGCCGAGGACGAGGCGGCGCGAGGGCAGCGACGGCCCGAGGGCGGCGGCGGCGGCGATCAGAGCCGCGTACTGCATGTAGGAGACGAGGTTGTCGAACACGAACACGTTGTGGACGAGGTAGGCGGCCAGCGTCGCGAGGAGCGCCACCCGCTCGCCGCGCGAGAGCGGCTCGGCACGCCAGATTGCCCAGGCGACCAGGCCGAGGAGCGCAAAGTACGCCAGCCAGCCGAGCGCGCCGGCGGCCACCAGCCAGTCGGTGAGAATGGAGTGCGTGCGGTCGAAGTACTGCTCCTGGTCGTGCATCCGCGGGTCGTAGTGGCTGTCGAAGACCTGGCTGTAGTTCCCCTGCCCCCAGCCGAGCACCGGTCGCTCGAGGAAGCCCTGCCAGGCAATCTCGGCGTTGATGACGCGGGAGAGGATGGTCTTGTCCTGGAGCGATACATCGGCCAAGCGACCGAAGGCGGGGTGCTGGCGGAACGCCGGGAACTGGAAGGCGGCGACCGCCACGAGGGCGAGGGCGGCGAAGCCTCCGACGACCCACCAGCCGAGGCGGCGGTACTCGTTGCCCCGGCCGACGACGAGGAAGAGGACGCCGGCGAAGAGGACGCCGGCGGCTAGCCCTAGGACGGCGCCGCGCGTGCCGCTATAGACCATGGCCACCGCGGCGGCCGCGCCCACGGCCAACGCGGCGTTGCGAGCCCACCGCTCCCGCGCGCCGATTGCCACCGCTGCGGCGAAGCCGACGGCGAAGAGCATCATCCCGGCAAGGTAGGTGGCGTTGCCGAGGGTACCGTCCACGCGGGAGGCTCCCTGGTTAATTTTCTGGAGGCCGAGAATCTGGGTGAAGGCGAAGACGGCCATTCCCGCTGCGGCCACGAGCCAGCCGACCAGGAACCGTCGCCAGTCCCCGGCCGTCTTGAAGACGGAGGACATCACCAGCGCGTAGGCGCCAACGTGGGCGAGCAGCACGAAGCCGTCCATTCGCTCGTAGTTCGACCAGAGGGAGAAGTACGGATCTGCACCAAAGCTGTCGGCGATGAGCACCACTAGAAGAAACGTGCCGCCAGCAAGAAGAACCGGACTCCGCCAGTTGGGCCGGTAGCGCGCGTCGCGGGCGGCGAGGGCCACCCAGAGAGCCAGCGCCACCTCGACAATAATTCTAAAGGCGAACCCTTTCCCTGAGATGAACGGGAAGAGGAGGCTGTTAGCTACGAAGAACGGAATGGCGAGCGAGGCGTACAGCAGGAACACGACGGCCTTGCGTATGAATTCGTTGGCGTGCATCGCGGGCGGGATTCTAGCAGCTCGGCCGGAGCAGCGCACGAACCAGTTTGGAGGGCCAGCGGACAGCGCGTAGGATGTCGGCGATGGTTTCCGAACTCAGGCGGCACGCGATCAAAGCTCTGCGGTGGGCGGAGCAATTCACCAAGACGGACATGCTCTACCTCGCCCGGGGGGGCTTCTGGCTGTTCCTGGGGCAGGTCAGCGCCGCGGCGGCGGCCTTCGGGCTCTCCGTGGCGATTGCCCGCTTCGTCTCGCCGGAGAACTTCGGCAGCTACAAGTTCCTGATTTCGATCGGATCCGTCTTCGGCGCCCTGTCGCTCACCGGCCTCGGCACGACGCTCGTGCGTGCGGTGGCGCGCGGCTACGGCGGCACGGTGCGCGCCGCCTTTACCGAGAGCCTCCGCTGGAGCTGGCCCTCGGTGCTGGCGACGCTCATTGCGGCTGGCTACTACCTCTTCAGAGGTAACGAGGCGTACGCGCTGTGCCTCGCCGTCATCGCGCTGGCGGCGCCTATCGCCAACGCCGCCGCTCTCTACGGCCCCTACCTCAGCGGCCTCAAAGACTTCTACCGCAACGCGACCTACTGGAGCTCCGCGAACCTGGCGACGACCGCGATGATTATCGCTGCGGCTTTCTCGGGGTCCTTTGTCTGGCTTGTAATCGCAGCCGCGGCCGGCGGCGGCGCCTCGACGCTCGTCACCTACGCCCTGGTGCTCCGCCGGCGGCCGCCCCGGGGCGGCGTCGACCCCGAGGCGCCCGGCTACAGCCGCCACCTGAGCCTCATCAACCTCCTCGACACCGTCACCGGCCAAGCCGATAAATTGCTCGTCTACCACTTCCTAGGGCCGGTGGCGATGGCCGTCTACGCCTTCGCGGTCGGCGTGCCCGACCAGTTCCGCGCACTGATCAAGAGCGGGGCCAGAATTGCGGCGCCGAAGTTCTCCGAGCAGAAGTTCGAGGACGTCCGCCAGGGCACCGCGTCTAAGGTTTTCCGTTTCGCGGCGATTGCCGTTGGGGCGGCAGCCGTCTACATTGTCGCCGCACCGTTCATCTTCCGCACCTTCTTCCCCGCCTACCTCGCGGCCGTTCCGTACTCCCAGGTCTTGAGCCTCTCGATGCTCTCCGCCCTCGGGCTGGTGCCGCTCGCGGCGCTCCAGGCGCATGCCAAGCAGGCCGCCCTCTACCGCTACTCGGTAACCGCGAACCTCCTCCAGCTGGCGACGAGCGTCATCCTCATCGGCAGCTTCGGGCTCTGGGGCGCGGTAGCCTCGACGCTGGTTAACCGGACGCTCGCGCTGCTGCTGCCGCTACACCTCCTGCGCCGGGCCCGCTAAGCTGCTCATCCGGCCGGCGGCAATCTCCGCAAAAATGAAATTGAAGAACGAGTCGTAGCGGAGGTAGCGCTCGAAAGCCTCACGGGCGCGACGCTGCATCGAGGCGAACTCCTCGGGCGAGAGAGCGGCGTAGAAGTCGGCGGCGATCTCCGCGACGCGATCCACGTCGCGGTGCGGCACGCGCAGAATGAACGACCTGTAATCAATCGTTCCCTCTAGGGGAAGGCTGCACTCCGTATCGATCAGGAGCGGCACCCGAGCCAGCGAGAGCGCCTCAAAGAAGCGTACCGAGTAGTTAGCGTCGCCCTTAGGCGCGAGCGCGAAGTCGGATTCGCACAGATTCTGGATGTACTCCTTGCGAGCCACCTCCGGCGAGAGCGAGATGGTGCCGCGGTGGCCGGAGAACGAGCTGCGCACCACGATTCGCGCCTCGACGCGCGGAGATGACTGAACCGCCCTTACGGCTAGGCGACGGAAGTGAATCCCCTTCTTGAAAACGGAGAGGTCCTGGCCCGTGAGCGTGCCCCGGAGATCGAGCCAGAGCGCCCGGGTAAAGGCGGCGAGGCGGGTGCGCAGCGACGGGAAGTCGGCCCAGCCGCAGAAGCCGACGACGGGCTTGCCGCCGCGCTTCTCGCGAACCTCGATTCCGCACGCGCCGAGGTCTTCGCAGAACGGCGGGGCTATTAAATCTCTCTCCGAGAGAAACCGCCGGTACTGCGTGCCCTTGAGCATGGTGAAGCCCTCGAGGTAGAGCCTGTGCGAGAGGTCCCCGGCGACGAAGCAGAGCGCGGGCTTTCCCAGCCGTTGTGCCACCTCGAGGAACGGCTTTGTGTACGCAATAACTTCAGGTGTGACTTTAGTGATTGGCTGCGGCAGGAGTAGAAGATTGGCGTCTTCAATCCGTGAGACTAAATCAAAATGGTACTGAAATCCGAAAGCGGGAACGAAGAGGGCATTTGGTTCAATCGGCTCGTTACGGTACGAACGTAGGAGAAAGGCGTCGGGGCCACCGCCAGGACGGGGCGTGGGAACAAAAACACGCGGACGGTTTGAATTAGTATCACTCATGTCTTTGAAAAAGCTCTGAATGTGTCTGCCGTGCCCATTGCCTTGGCTAGTGTCTCAACGGTCACCGGTTCGCCGTCGAGTGTGGAGAACCCATAGCCAATTCGGGCGATCGAACCGAGAACGTCTGGTGCATCGTACGGGTAGCTTCGCAGATTCGATTCCTCCATCTCGAAGTAAATTGCAGGTCGGGTGGCAGTAATCATTTCTCTAGCTCCATCAAACACGAGCTTCTCTGCACCCTCTGTGTCCACCTTGATCACGGAAACTTCGGGCTTCCCCGCCGCTGCCCACCAGCGGTCTAGCGTCTCAACCTCAACCTCGATTCGCTCCGCAATATCGCTGCGACCGGTATCTACGAGTCCATCTTTGGCGACATCGGCGCTACGGTGCACGAAAAACGTCTGCCTGCCGGAACTGGCTCCGATTGCCCTGCCAATAATCTCCACCCGGTCATCGAGATTGTTGCGTGAAACTGTCTCGGTAAGTAGGCGCCGCTGCGTCGGTCCCGGCTCGAAGGCAAAAATTTTCTGGTGCGGCAGCTTCGAGAGCACGAAGAGTGACATTAATCCGAGGTTGGAGCCAACATCTAGAAACAGCCCTGGTGTGCGCGTGAGATCGGCGACCATCGCCTCACCGAGCTCTCGCTCGAAGACAGGCTCCTGGCGGAGGCGGTGCACCAGCGAGTTGCCACGGTTGTAGACGAGTGTGAAGCCGAGGTAACGACGGGTGCAGGTTTTCCGGCCCAGCGAACGAACGCCGTCGAGGAAGCCCGGGGTGCGCTCGCGCAGCCAGCGACGCACAGCAACGGGCAGTAAGCGCTTGGCAATAGAGCGCAGCGTCATCGGCGTTTAGAAAAACTTTCGCAAACAGCGGCGAGCACACTGACTAGGCGTGCACCGATTGCCTGACGATCGCAGAGTCGGTGGTAAGCCAAACTGGCGCCCTCGGCTAGTCGCCTCCCGAGCGCCGGATCGTTCTTAATCCTCAAAATCGCCGCTGCGAGTTCTCTGGGGTTAGCCGGCGGCACGAAGAGCGCGCTCTCCCCGTCCTGGAAGATCTCACTGATGCCCGCGGCGCGGGCCGTGACGTACGGCACGCCCACGGCGGCCGTCTCGAACGCCTTGTGCGGAATTGTTCGCGAGAGACGCTCGTGATCCTCGAACTGGCCAAGGCTCACGTGGCAGGATGCGAGGAGCACAGCGAGGTCCGCCAGCGTCGGGTAGTTACGAGTCTCGAGCGTCACGTTCGAAAGCCTAAGGCGAGAAATCTGGGAACGAATTTCTTCGAGCTTGTCGCCGAAGCCCACGATCAGGAAGTCGACTCCCTCGTTCGCGAGGAGCGCCGCGGCGTCGACGACGTGGCAGACGCCGGCCTCCGACATCAGGCGGCCGCGGAAGATGGCGGTGAAGCGCGAGCGTTTCGCTACGTCTGGCCGCGGATGGAACGCGTCGTCGTCCGCGCCGCTAAAGACGCGGGCGGCACCCCCAGGCTTGGCCAGGCCCCGCGCCTCGAAGTAGCGCGCCTGCGCCTCCGTCTCAACAAGCACTAGGTGTGCAAGTCGGCAACCGAAGAAATCGATAAGCCGCATCTTGAGCGCGTAGAGCGAGCGTCGCTTGCCGGGCTGCCGCGAGAGCACATCGGCTTCGTAACGCGAGGCCAGCGCGTCGAGGACAACCGGCGCGTGGCCTCCGGCGAGGAGCCGCGCGAACCAAGTGACCGTCTGCCCGGGGTAACCGACGAGCATCACATCGTACCCGCCACGCAACGCCCGGTGCTTCCGGTAGAGGTTGCGGTAGCGCCGCCAGCCTGGTGTTTGATCAAAGCATTCGTGAACGGTTACACCAGCATCACGAAGCGCACGAATAAAAACTCGATTGCGTGAAAATCCAGGATTAGAAATCCCTAGATAACAAACTCGGAGACTAGCGCCGCTTAGCATAGACAATATAGCCCAATGGATAATCAGATGGTCGATAAGCTTTTCCGATTACGCGTGCGAATTTAGCAAACAAATAATCAAGACCCGCAGCCAAAGGTTGCAAAGTTCTGCATGTAATAAATTGAATCCAAATTGGAAGAAGTCTTTCGATTAGTACTAGGCGCGCACTAATCACACCAGTGCCGAGAGGTTTAATTTCAATTTCTTCGAAACCTGCCTCTGTGAGCATTCGATTAAGAGAGGCATCTGTAAATCTCCAAAAATCTTTTGGTGACGGGTGAACTGGAAAAAGAAACGGAACAACAACAACGGCCCATCCGCCTGAACGAACTACCCTTGCCGTCTCAGAGAGAAGTTGTTTGGCTTCGTAGATGTGCTCTAGAACATTAATCAAAAGAGCCCCATCGAATGAGCCTGAATCAACCGAAAGAGGCTCTTCAAGATTAGCAAAAATATCCGGTTTTGAAGCCGGGTCTAGATTTACAGTTGTTACAGAATCAACAGCGGAAAGAAGATCCCGATATGCTGCCCGAGTATCGCCACCGAGATCTATTACCTTCCCTGTGAGCTTCGGGGCAAGCGCTGAAATAGCCGCCTCCTCGTGGCGACGCAGAATGGAGAAGGTTATAAGCGTGGTCTGGCGCACATCGGACAGTCTGGCACGGGAGCGCCGAGCGGCGCCAGCCCTAGCGCAGGAAGTAGTATTGCTCGCTCTCTCCCTCGTAGAACCAAAGGCGAACGGGGTCGACGTCGAAGTAGTCCGGCTCACGGGTGGCCTCGAGTGCGGGATCGAACTTTAAAATGATTTGGTCGTACGAGGTGAGGCTCTCTCTGGCTGGGGCGGGCGCGTCGGGTCGGCGATAATAGAGATTGAGCGGCACCACATCCTCTGGCAGCGGTGTCACGCTGATGGCTCGATAGAGATTCAGGTTCTGCTTGCCCGTCTCCGCAGCGTAAGCCGCGTAGGCCTCCTTCGTATGCACGTGGCCAAAGATGTAGTACTGGAAGAGAAGCGTTTTGCTCTCCGGGTTCACATCTTGAAAGACCCTAAGCTTGCTGGCGAGCGCCTGCTCCTTGGGCCCTGCGGCCTGGATGTCGAGCCAGCGGCCAATGTGCACGACGTGGAAGAGCGCGGAGAAGGAAACAAGCGTCACGAGCGCAATCGCGAGCAGTCGCGGCCGATTGGGCAGCGCGAGATACTGCGCCACCAGACACCCAAGAAGCGTCACCAGGAGCACGATGACCGGGAGCATGTACCGGCTCTCGTGGTGACTCACCAGCGAGAAGACGGCGAAGAACAGGAGTCCAGGCGAGGCAATCACCCAGAGCCACATCTTTGACCGCAGCTGCTTTTTGCTCGAGAGGTACCCGAGGAGCACAGCAATCGCGATCAGGAAGCCGAGGCTGCTGTCCGAAAGCATCGAGCTGTAGTAGCCGAGCGAGTAGCCCGTTGCTTGCGCCTCGGTGGTGTACGCCGCAGCGCTCGTATTTGTGAGATCACTGTCGACGATACCTAGGATTCGATTGAAGGCATGCGGGTGCCAGAGCACGACGAGGGCGACGACGCAGACCACTCCCGCGCAGTATTTTCCGAAGGCGCGGAGCTTCGTCCAGTCGCGGTTGCGAGCCCAGGAAACTAGGAGCGGCAGCCACATGATTTGGAACAGCGCGCCGACGTAGCTTGTGCCGAAGACCGTCGCGAAGAGCGCGAGCGACCATAGCCAGTAGCGGCGGCGATTGGTTTCCTCGAACCGCACCAGGCAGTAGAGTTGGCAGAGCAGGAGTGGCACGATGATCGCCCAGTGACGGAAGAAGCTCGCATACTCGAAGTAGTAGAAGTTGGTGGCGAGGAGCGCCGCGCCGACCCACGGGAGCCAGCGGCTGCGGGAGGGGTTAAGTGTGGCGGTGGAGAGCAGAGCGAAGAGCGCCCAAATACCGAGCGCGCCGAAAAGGAGCGCGATCAGTCTCTCCTTCCAAACGATGCCGCCCCAGTCCCAAAGCACGAAGTCTCTGTAACTGTCGGAAGATTTGACCTGTCCTCGTAGGTATTTCTCAACAAAGTCGAGACCTACGCCGGGAACAGCAACCAACGAGAACACCGGGCCGTAGTAGACAGTCTTGAGGTTGCGAAGAGCGAGCAGATTCTTCTCCGCAAGGATGTGCAGCGCACCATTAACCGGCGCCTGTTCGTCACCCACATATGACATATGAAGCGGAAGGTCTTTCGTTCCATAGAGAAGCGCCGGGATATGCACACCGACCCAGATAACCAGCAGAAATATTGGGACTAGAAATCGCTTCATCACATTATCAGTCTAGCAGGTTACTCTTTTCCTTATGCTCATCAGCATGCATCTGATATCTACCTAATGTCGCTGTGTAATGCATCTCAACGACAGCGCCAATCAGGGCGTAAAAAACTTGTAGACTAAATACTGAGAGTGACAGGGCTAAAGCAATTGGTGAAGCAACACCGAAGAGCGCAAGCAAGCTAACAAATGATGCCTCGCGGACACCTAGTCCTCCAATACTAATTGGCACTAGCTGAACAACTGAAATTGTTCCAAAGATCCAAAACCAATCTATCAACGACACCGACACACCGAGCTCACGAGCTAAAATTATTGTGATTCCAATTGAAAGAATCTGATAGATTCCACCAAGAATCATGCTACCAATAATTTGGACCGGCTTCCCATTAAAACGACCAATACTACCTATCAGTTTTTCCAAAAAAGAAGAAATTTTTTGTGCTAAATAACCACCTCCCAGATTAATCATCCTAGAAATTGCATTAGCAGTACTGGGTGTGTAAATAAAATATATACAGATAGTCGTAGCGGCCAGCATTGCTATAGCAATAACTTGAACACTCAAAGAAAGTGATATTGATGCGAAAGAAAGTCCGATTATGGCAAGAACGAGCAAGCTCCAAAGGCCTGTCATTTTATCTAGCCAAACTGAAACTGCTACTCGACCAACATCACCGGTGCGTCTCCCAAGCCGATAGGCTTTAGTTACCTCACTGGTGAACTGTCCTGGCAGAACTGATGCATAGAAACTATCAATGAAAGTAAACTGCAAAAGTCTAGAGAACGACTGCTCTGGGAGAAAAATTTTCCATTTAACAGCGCTGATTAAAAGTGCTACCAGATGTAGCAGTACGGCAGCAAGAATGGTAAAGATGGAAAACCCAAACCAGGCATCACGAATTGCTGTAATTGGGATATTACGAAAAAGAATATAAATAAGCGTCGCTGAGACTAGGATCTTTAAAATCAGTGAAATTTTCTTATTCATCGCTTCCTAAGTGTAATGATGAGTGGGCTCCAAGCCTTAATAAAAATTAATATGCGTGTTGCTACCTTAATTAGGCCGAAACAACGGACAAACGAGATCCAACGTTGTACTTTTCCAAGTCCTGCCCATGCACTCCAACTTTCAGTATTCATTCGCTCAAAGAAAATTTCTTTACCATAAGTGAGTGGCCCGACTGCTCCACTTTGCAAAAATGACTTAAGCCAATGACGCACTGAGAAGTAGTTGATGTTTGTGCGAAGGGTATCCACATAGGAAGTGTCCTTGCGGTGAAAAATTTTCAAAAATAGTTTCCAAAGCCATTTCGGCTGGTATGGCAAATAGAACGAAGCGTAGTGACCGTCATAGAAAGAGCCATAGTTGGGAACTACAATCTGAATCAGTCCGCCAGGACGGCACACTCGAATCGCCTCGCGCAATACCTTCTCGGGGTCAGCCGTATGTTCAAGAACATTTGTAGAATAGATGACATCAAAACTCGCATCTGGAAACGGCAATTCCTCCCCCACACCCTTTGTGACGACGTTTGGGTCAATTCCATTCTCACGCAATATTTCAAGCGAAAGCTCATAGGAACCACCGAAGCCTTCACTCCCCGGCTCAACTCCAAACGCCTCAATACCGAGCTCCTGGCGGGCAACTACCGTCAGGATTCCAAACCCAGAACCAATCTCGAGAAGTCGCTTGCCTTGTAGCTCTCCAGCATAGCGAGAAAGAAGTGTAAGTTGTTCTTCTGGCTTCTCACCAGAAAGCACATCATCAGTAATTTTTTTTGCCGATACACCAGTCAGCGGCTCGTAATGGCAACCGTAGGTTCTATAAACCTCGTTATACGTCTGTACCGGGATTCTCATACTCGTTCGAACAGTCCACAAAATTGATCACCTCCTTGATTACGTGTAGAGCAATATCGAAAGAGAAAGTAGAAGATTGATGCAACAGATTTTTGTCTCCAACCATACTTGCCAGTGGTGAATGTATTTCCAGCGGAATTCGTTAGATTGCAAAGCTCTCGGTAAATTGGACTGTAGAATGGAAATCCAGCATAGAAAATACTCTTCTGCTTGAATCCTCGAGTTTCCAAAAAAGATTCAACCTCACCATGTTTAAAATTTCGAAAATGCCCTACAATCTTCTCAAATGGGCGCATTCTGCCAGTAGGAAAAGATAGGAGAAGATAACGACTTGAGGAAGTCGCCATTCGACCGAGTAAATCCTTCCAGTCCTCTACGTGTTCAAGAACTTCAAAGGCTGTAACAAGATCGTAACGACCCTGAAGTCGAACCGAATTTGTATCGAGGATGAACTCTAAATTAGGAAGTTTGTATGCCCTATTCGCACACTCAATGCCAGTCTTGGAAAAATCGATACCAGTAACTTTTGCCTCAGGTAAATGTACAGCAATAAAATTGGTAAGTGTCCCCTCACCTGATCCGACATCAAGAACGCGATGAACTGAACCTGGAACAAGTTGGTTGAACTGATCACCAACAAGGGCTCGGAGCCATCGTGAGGCCGGTCCGTAAATTTTCATATCAACCCAAGTTCCCCACGTCTCATCGTAGATCTTAAGGTTATCGACTGCTGGAGCGATAAAGTCTGGCATAGTAGTAATTAGAGCAGACCAGCGTACTCTGCCGCAATCTTGGCCCAATTAAATTTAGTGGCAAGAATGCGCGACTCCCTACCAAATTGGGCTCTCAGAAGTTCATCATCTAAAAGACGTACGAGTAGAGGGGCAAGCTCATTAGACTCACTGAAGATGAAGCCGTTCTTCTCGTGTATAACTAGCTCGTCACTACCATGGAAGTTCGCAACCACTATAGGCAGTCCAGTGGCCATCGCCTCAAGTACGACATTGGGCATTCCCTCCTCAGATGAAGGCAACACAAATACGTCGTTCTCTGCGTAACGTCTGGGTAACGCAGCACGATCAATCCAGCCGGAGAACTGCACGATGCCACCTAATCCCAATGTTGCGGCCCGCACCGTGAGAATCTCAAGAAGTGGACCGTCCCCTAATATTTCGCAACGAAGATGCAAAGCTAGTTCTGGCCGTGCATCGATTATTTCGCGACAAGCAGTGAGCAACCAATCGATTCGCTTCTGTGACACAAGTCGCCCAGAACATAGGACACGAAAAAATTTATCCCCGCGCGACATATCTATAGGCTTAAACGTATTTGCATCTACCCCGTTTGGAATATAGTCAACACTCTTTCCCCATCGTTTTGCTGTTCTCTCGGCTAGTTCTTGGAGATTGTGGCTGTTGGCAACAATACGATTTGCATCCCTCCAAACAAGACGCGTGAGGGGAGCCGAAAACACATGCAGAAGCCAAAGATCTCTAGGAAGAAAGCCAGGTACATCACCTCCACGAAGCGAAACAATGTACGGGACTCCATGTTTTTGAAAAAGTTTACGCGCAACAAGTCCGGAAGGTATAGCAAAAAAAGAAATACAGCCATATGGCTTAAAAGTCGTTGCAATCTCATCTAGCCGCGCATTAGCCTTAATCACAAAATCAAGCATCTCTAGTGGTGAGGAGCGATCTCGGCGTCGGCGACGCGATTTAACTCTTATTATACGAACGCCATCAACAGTCTCATCTTCTGACTCCCCTGAAAACCAAGTCGTTAATACGAGTACGACATGACCTAATGCGACTAGCTCGCGAGCAATATTTTTAGTCGCATTACCCGCACCACCGCCTAATGGTGGGTATTCGTAGTTAATAAGTAAAATTTTCATATCTTCCTAGTACCGCCAAACTTCCACGAATTTCCATTACGGAAGAACAGGTAAATTGTATCCGGATCAACGCGAGAATCAGCAAGCCACTTACGAACTGTTGCAGCTGGAATATAAGTTGTCTGTGGTGTTACTAATTGGTCAAAAGCAACGTGACGGAAAAACAAGAAATCGCGTTCAGCAATCCAAAGTGCATAACGATAGAGTGGCAAAGTATTTACCCAACTCCAGCGCGGCAGCGCACGAAGCAGTTTTGCATAAAGATAAAAAGGAACTACAAGTGGCGTAGCAAGACAATATTTCGTAAACCACCAAGGCAGATGACTCGCAATTTTTCTTATTGGATCAACAATTAAACGAATCACCAGATTACCTTCCTGAGCATAGACCCAGCCATGGAAACGCCCTCCTGGCTTTGTAGCGGCAAGAAGTGCTTGAAATCCTGCTTCGGGATTCTTGAGGTGATGCAATACGCCAATGGAGTAAGCGACATCAAAACCCTCGCCAGCATCAAATTTGAGAATGTCGTCCTGAACTATTTCCCAATTCACACCAGCGTTTGGCGGTGATACTGCTTCCATGTTCCTCCGTGCTGATTGAACCGACTCGCCGAGATCAACACCTATCAAATTTGCTGGGTGCCATGCAGCAGCATGAACGAGTAAGCTTGCGTTGCCACAGCCAAGCTCAACAACTGACTTCCCTGCTACATCGGCCTCTGAAAGTGGGGCGGCCCACTCTTCAAACTGGGCACGAGTGTAAACCGATCCGCTAGGCAAATTGTTCCAAGAGGTTGCAAAGGCCTCCGCTGTCTCTCTATCGTTTGAAGTACTCATTAGTTTAGACATTATTGCATCCACCTAGACCACCACATCTGAAACACTAGCAATGTCCAAATCTGCTTGCGATTGTCCTTTCGCCCAGAGAAATGATTATCGAGCAACTGATGTACATAACCACTATCAAATAGCCCCTGTCGATTGAGCAGCTCATTAGAAAAGAGTTCAGTGGTAAGCAGCTTAAGTGGGCCTTGCAACCAAGCACCGATTGGCACACCGAAACCTTTCTTTTTTCGACTAGCAATACCTTTTGGTAGCCGCGGCTCCATCAACTTTTTCAAAACATACTTAGTAGTAAAACCGTGGAGTTTGAGATTGGTAGGCAAGCTGTTGGCAAACTCCACCACTCTTGTATCTAGAAACGGCGCCCGCACTTCAAGTGAATTCATCATGCTCGCTCGATCAACTTTTACCAGAATCTGATCCATCATATAAGTGCGTTGGTAGGTGAGGCCGAGTTGGTGGTAACTATCAGAATCTTTAAAGGAACCAAGGTAAGTATCTATGTCTTCAAAAACTTTCAAATCCTCAATCCCTTCGCACACTGCTGGCCGCATTAACTTCTTACGCTCGATTACATCAAATGCTCCGAGCCAACGCTGATTGCGATAACGTTGCTCGCCATAAAAACCAGAGATAAATTTCTTGGCCTTAAAATCAAAGCTCATATTAGAATGTGAGACTGGCAACAGACGCAAGATTGGTTCAATGATATAGCGACGTAATGGTAGTGGAATCTTTCCGTAAATTTCCGCGAGTTTGTGTGCAGCAAATGTATCGTAGCCACAAAAAAGTTCATCGCCGCCATCTCCACCAAGCGCCACCGTCACATACTCACGAGTGAATCGTGAAAGAAGATATGTAGGAATAATCGAAGAATCGGCCATTGGCTCATCAAGTAAATCTGCAATAACCGAAACAAGTTCTAGACTCCTTTCGGGGCCGAGTATAAGTTCATGATGCTCGGTTCCAAGATGGGCAGCTACTTCTTTGGCATAACTAGATTCATCAAAACTCGCGTCTTCGAAACCGATTGAGAAGGTTTTTATTTTCTGTACGCTAGACTTTTGAGCATAATAAGCGACCGTACTTGAATCAAGCCCGCCGGAAAGGAAAATACCAAGTGGTACATCTGAAACTAGTCGATCGGCTGTTGCAGCGGCTAGACGTGCGTCTAGCCCAGTCATAGCATCATCTAGAGAAATTTTTTGCTCATTGAATTTAATATCCCAAAATTTGACCTTAACTGCTCCGTCACCAGAAAAACGAAGATAATGCCCCGGCTCTAGTTTGTATGTATCTTTGAAAATCGTATGTGGTGTAGGAACATACTCATACTGTAAATATTTTTCCAATGAAGCGATATCGATTTCTTTCTTGAATGATGGATGTTGCATCAAAGCTTTCAGTTCCGAGCCAAAAATAAGTGTGCCGCTACCAGCTCTCCAATAAAGTGGCTTCTTACCCATCCGATCGCGGGCAAGAATCAATTCACCCCTTTTCTTGTCATAAATAGCAATTGCGAACATTCCTTCAAGATGCGAGAAAACTTCCAACCCGATTTCTTCATATAGATGAACTATTACTTCAGTATCCGAATTACCACGAAAAGTGTGACTGTTTTTTAGACCAGCCCGCAACTCTTTAAAATTATAAATTTCACCATTGAATACAACTTGTACATTGCCAGCTTCGTTAACTACAGGCTGTTTCCCGGCAGGCGATAAATCAATGATGGAAAGGCGTCGATGCGCTAGTCCAACTTTCTCGTCAACATAGAAGCCATCATCGTCTGGCCCACGATGATGGAGCGTATTGCCCATACACTCCAAAGTCTCTCTGTTCCCTGCGCCGAAATATCCGGCGATGCCACACATATTTTATCGCACCGAATCCGCGTCCGCCTCCTCAGCAATAAGGTGCGGTGAAGCCCCTGGTGTACGGAAGTAGAGACGAGAAATTACCTCTGATAGAACTCCGATGGTAATCATTTGCACAGCAAGGATGATTAACGCTCCACTCCACACCGGAAGAGGTGTTTCTACGAAATCACGCATACCTGTGACTTTCAGCGCCACAGAGGCGACGAGAAAGACAACACCTAGAAAACCTGCCATAAACCCAAGCCCGCCGAAGAAGTGAATCGGTCGGCGCAAGTAAGTTCCCATAAATTTCACAACGAGCAGATCAAGCAGCACTCGAAAAGTTTTCCAGACACTGTAGTGAGTGCGCCCATGCTGTCTAGCACGGTGGTTCACCGCGAGTTCAGTAACCTTGCCACCTTGCTGATGAATGAGTGCGGGAATGAAGCGATGCATCTCACCGTAAAGTGGCACGGCTTGAATCGCCTCGCGACGATATGCCTTCAGTGAGCAGCCAAGATCTTTGAGTCCGAGGCCTGTGGTGCGAGCTATAACCCAATTACCGATGCGAGACGGAATATTGCGAGTGGCAGCTGCGTCCTTTCTATCTTTCCGCCAGCCTGAAACACAGTCATAACCCTCATCAAGTTTCAGAACTAACTTCGGAATATCAGCTGGATCGTTTTGAAGATCTGCATCAATAGCAATAATTGCATCCCCTTTAGCTGTGGCAAAGCCAGCCGCCATCGCGGCTGTTTGCCCAGCGTTGAATTTGAAACGTAGGCCGCGAACACGACGATCACGCCCCGCCCAATGTTTCACCTCTGCAAAAGTGGAATCGCGAGAACCGTCATCAATAATAATTATTTCAGCGTCCTCCGCGGTTCGGTAGCCCATCTCGTCGAATACACCCAAAACCTCCCGAAACAGCTCCGGGAGGCTCTCGGCCTCGTTGTGGGCGGGGGCAACAACTGACAACTTCATAAGCTTATTCAGACTAGCACAGCGGCTGCTTGCTACAACTTTAGTTCCAAATAGCCTTGCTAATAGCCAAAGCAAACTGATCCGCCCCGAATTTTGCCTCGGCAGCCAAACGTGCAGCAATACCCATTTTGGTGGCACGAGTGGAGTTGATACTGAGATCGCGGAAGGCTTCCACAAGAGCAGCTTCGTCGCCTACGGGCACGAGGATACCTGAGATGCCATCAACGATGTAGGAACGGACACTGGGGATGTCAGTGGCAATAACGGGAATGCCCGAGGCCATCGCCTCAATGACGGCGAGGGTGCCCATGGAATCAGCCGGACCAGTTGGGCGGAGAATCACTGCGGCACAAGTCGCCCTACGGTATAGATTACGAACTTCCACATGCGTTAGCATCTTTGCAGAAATGTTCTCTGGAAACAGACCGAGTTTGGAAATATGTCGAGATGGCGCACCAATCTCAAGATTAATATTTGAACTCTTAGCTGCCGAGACAGCTAGAGCGAAGTCGCGCCCACGATCTGCACCAACAGAGGCAACTAGATTGGTTTCTTTTGCGAATGACAAATCAGGCGAGAAAAATTCTAAATCTACACCTTCGTGAGTAAATGAAACACGACCATCAATCCCAGGGACCCGTTTTAGGAGTTCTGGAATTTCAGCTTCAGCGATACAGACCACACCGCTTACTTTACCCAAGGCCCAAGCAAGGATTTTTTGACGAATTGTCGTCTTGCCCGCAATCGTGCCTGCAAGATTGAAGTCAAGCGCAACCCAGCGAGGCTTTTCAAATGGCCACAATGCCCAAACAACCAAAAGCCCGAGCGCTCCACCTGAAACGACTGCATCGGCACGCCAAAACTGCGGCGATAGAATAAGTGGTATATGAATAAAGTGAATGGAAATGAAATTGCGAAGCCATTTGCAAAAGTTAGCCGAAAATATGTCTTCAATTTGAAGTAGATCTGTCTTATACCCGAGTTTGCGTAATCGGAGCAAACCAAATAGGTCGCCATCGTGTATTTCCCTTTTTTCTATACGATCGAAATCAGCACGATCTTTAGACCGGCTATAAAGATAAATAACACGACGAGCGGGGGGAGAAATAATGTCATTAACTGTTGTTGGATTTGCGATAGCAGTAGCAACATAAGACTTTGCTGCTGCTAATCGCTCAGCACGCTGTGGGCCAACAATCGCCTCCTCGATTACAGCAGGAAAATCTTCAAGTGAGCGCTCCGAACGAAAGAGCAGCCCGCGTGACTCATCTGTACCAATACTTTCAAGAATCCCAGGCGCCTCACTTCCAACTACTGGAACCCCCACGTGCATTGCCTCCCAAACAACAACACCAAGTGCCTCAGCTGTTGAAAGAAGGACAAAAGCATCAGCGTCGGCGTAGTAGTTCCAAATTTCGTCGCGCGGCACGAAGCCCTCGAGGTGGACGCGGCCGCGAACCCCGAGCGAGGTCGCGAGCGCCTCGAGCTCTGGCAGGAGGCTTCCCCGGCCGAGCGCCACGAGGTGGTAATTTGACGGCAGCGTGGCGAACGCCCGCAGCAGCCTCGGGTAGTCCTTCTCCGCCTCGAGGCGGGCGACGGTCAGTAAAAGTTTCTCGCCGGGCGCGATACCGAGCCGGGTGCGAACTTCTCCCCTCTTCGCCGCGGCAATGTGCGCTCGGTCGCGCTCGATGGTGTTCATCGCGAAGACAGAAATTTTTTCGGCCGGCACGCCAATGCCGAGCAGGTAGTCGCGCATCGCGGCGTTGATGGTGAAAACCTGATCGGCGTAGCCAACGAAGAGCCGCTCGAGGAGCTGCGAGTAAAGGCGCTTGATCCAGCCGAATCGGCGCGTGGCCGAGTAGATCGACGGCATGTTGTTGACCGCCAAGACGACCGTCGCGCCGTGGCGTCTCGCCACGCGCCGGGCGGCTGGCAGAAAGCCAAAGTCGTAGACCACCACCGCCTCGGGCGAGAAGCCGGAGCGCTCCACGATTCCCGGCAGCCGGAAGTACGTGGCAAGGTCGAGGAGAGGCTTCGCGAACTGGAGCGCCGTCTTCCGGCGAATGCCCCGCAAATTACCGCGGCGCTCGTCGTAGCTCTGGTTCGCCCAGGCAACCGATAGAATCTCGTTGCGGGCGGGCTCCAGCCGATCACGCTCAAGCTTCTCTCGAAATTCAGTTGGATCTTGGCGAAAAATGTCCCGCCAGTCGGCGGAGACGAGCAGAATGCGCCTACTCGCTGGTGCTGTTGTGATCATAGTAAGAGCTCTGGTATAGCACGCAAGATGGCTATACGACGAGAGCGACCGCTAGTGAGTCAGTAAGGGCTCCAAGTGAGTGAGCCTCGACAGCTTTTCTGGCCGAGACAACATTCCAGCTATCTGTTCCTGCGAGTGCCACCTCTAGCGCCGCTGCGAGGATAGAAGCACCGCCCTCTAATTCGAAGTGGCCGGCAGCGCCGAAGAGCGTAGCCGCGTCCTCGCTCGCAGAGACCACGCGGCAGCCGGAGGCGGCGGCCTCGATAATCGTCTTGTCGAACATCCCGCTCCGGCTGGCGTTCACGAAGACGCTGTGGCTGCGGTAGAGCGCCGGCGTCTCACGGTTCGGCACGCCCGACAGCCAGGTGATGCGGTCGGCGACGCGCAGCGCGTCTGCCTTTTCGTGGAGCGACGCCGCGTAGTCTTCGTCGCCAGGCACTGCGTCGCCCACGATGGTCGCGCGACACTCAACGCCGCGGCGTGCGAGCGCCGCAATCGTCTCAACCAGGAGGTCAACGTGCTTCGACGGAGAGATCCGGCCGAGCATCAGGATGGAGCGAGGGTCGCGGCCTTCGACGTCGCTCGGGGTAAACGCCGCAAGATCAACGCCGACCGGCATAATTCGCGCGTTAGGAAAATCGGCGGTGAACGAGCGGCGTGACGTGCAGAGCACAAGGGCAGAGAGCCGCCCGGCGAGCCGTGTGAGCCAGGAGCCCGCGTAGTGGTTGCGCCACAGGAGCACGCGCTTCCCGAGGAGCCGCCACATTAAACCCGCCACCAGCACGTACTCCTGGTTCATATGGACGAGCACGGCGCGGTAGCGCCGCCGCTCGCGCCAGGCAATCTGCTTGAACTTGACCGCGTAGACCAACCGCCGCAAAGATCCGATCTTTACGGTCGCCGCAAAGATCCGATCTTTGCTTATCGCCTCCTTACCGAGTGAAAAAACGCGCACGTTCGCGGGCGGCGAGTAGCGGCCGCGCCGCAGGCACACGGCGGTGACCGCCGGCACCCTCGCGGCGAGCGCGTCGAGCCAGCGGCAGAAGAAGCCGAGCACGGGATCGTCCTCGTCGAGCGCCTGCGTCACCACCATAATCGGGCCGACGTTGCGCGCGTCTGGCAGCGCGAGGGCGAGCCCGTCGCGGAAACGGCGAGCGTACTCGCCCGCGGGCACCGCAACGGCCCTGGCCGCCTCGCGGGCTGCGGCGCCGATAGACGCTCGACGCGCTGGGCTCTCGGCGAGCTCGGCGAAGCCTTGCGCGAACGACGCCGAGTCGCGGGCGAGCAGGCAGGAGTCGCCCGGCATCAGCACCTCGCCGACCAGGCCAACGGCGGTGGTGACGATTGGCAGTCCTCGAGCCGCAGCCTCAACCAGCGAGAGTCCGTAGCCCTCGAAGGCAGAGGCCTGCGCGTAGCAGTCGGCCCACCCAGATGCCACCGCGAACGGCTGCCAGCCGAGGAACTCGATCCGGTCGGCAACGCCGAGCTTCGCCGCGTGCGCCTCTAACCCTTCTCGCTCTGGGCCGTCTCCGGCAACGAGCAGCCTCACTACAATCTGTTTTCTGGTAAGCGCGGCAATCGCCCCAATCAAAATATCCACCCGCTTCTCCCGCGATAAACGCGAAACGGTGAGAACGGTAAAATCACCCTCTGTCTGTTTTGGCATCGGCGTACCGAGGAGCGTCCCGATGTCGGCCGCAATTGGGAGCACCGTCACGTTGCGACGAACTCCCCAGCGCTCTAGGGAGCGCACAATCCGCTGCGACACCACCCGCACCGCGGCCGCCCTGCGCAAAAGAAAACGTGCCGCAATCTGCCGCAGGCGGTTCTTCCAGCCGCCCGCGGCGTAGCCAGATGACGCCACATCCGTGTGCACCTGCAGGTGCAGCCGCGCACCTGTTCGCCTCGCTAGTCGCCACGCAATAAACCCGTGCTCGAACGGGTCCTGCGACGTCACAATCTCCGGCCGCAGCGCGAGCGCCTCCGCCCGAGCAATGCGCCGCAAGTCGAAGAAGCTGCGAATTGCCCCCTTCGAGGCTGTCGGCACGACCCGCAGACCCTTGCGCTCGATTGCCTCCGTAGGCCCACCAACCGTCCGCGCCACAACAACCAGCCGTCCGATTTCTCGAGCGTAGTCCTGGTGCCGCGTAAATACGGCCGAGTCGGCTTTAGTGAACGCCGGATCGGCGGAGACAGATAAGACGCGCACGGCGCTAGCCTAGGCTAATTCGGGAGCGGGCGCCACGCGCTATTTCCCCCGCCACCTCCTCCACGAACTCTACATGCCGGGCGACGACCTCCGGCCAGCCCCAGTCGAGCGGCAGCTCGGCGACGGCCCTGATCGCTTCGTCGTAGCCGCGCGAATCCGCGACGCCTCGCATCGCAGCGAGCAGACCCTCCTCGTTTAGCGGGTCGAAGAGCAGCGCCTCGGGGAGCGAGACCGAGAGCCCGTTCCCTCGGCTGATCAGCGCGGGCTTGCCGAACGAGAGCGCCTCGAGGATGAAGTTCGGGTTGAACTCGGTGAGCGCCGGCGCTAGCGCCACCGACGAGTGCGCAATCTCCACGAAAAGCGCCGCCTGGTCCATTTTCCCCGCCACGGAGATTGCCTCGGTGCACCCCGATTCGGCAATCGCGGAGTTGAGCTGTCCTGCATCTTGGCCTTCGCCGATTAGCCGCAGGCGCACGTCGGATCGCTCCCGGTGCAGCCGCGCGAACGCCCGCACCACCATCGGCAAATTCTTGTAGGTGACGAAACGGCCGGCAAAGAGGAAGGTGAACGTGCCGGCCGGCTCGCGCGGCGCCAGGCTACGCCGGAACGCCGGGTTGCGCACCATCGCCACCCGCCCGCCGGGCACGCCGTAGTGCTCCACGAACACGTCGCGCAGGAACTGGCAGTACGTCACCACGCGGTCGGCGCGCCGAACGACCCAGCGCGTCAGGAGAAACAGCCACGGCCGGTCGACGCGGTGAAGCGACCGGCGGTAGTACTCCTCCATCGGCAGGAAGCGCTTGCCGTGCTCCACGACGCGCTCCCAGATTGGGTCGCCGCCGATGCGCAAAAGAAACGGTGTCCGGCGAAACTTCGCGGCGAGAGCTACTGGAACACCGGCGGTAGTGAGATCAAAGGCGTAGAGCGCGTCCTTCCTCGCCGACTCGCGAATCACGAGGAGCATATAGCGCAGCCAGTAGAGGAGCTTGCTGCCGCGGCGACTCACCCGCACCACGCGGTAGCCCTCTGGCGCCTCCACCGAGTCGCCGAACGCCACGACCGTTACCTCCCAGCCCTGCCGCGAAAATTCCTCGGCAACGTGCCGAACGTGCGTGGCGGGGCCGCCCACGTCTGGGAAGAAGATGCCGGTGGCGAGGAGGACGCGCATGCTTGCAATCGTTGGTTGGGCAATCCAGAGTGTAGCGGTTGCCGCAGGAAACTACCACAACCGCCATCGTCGGCGTCGGCCGTTGGGGCCGGAACCTCGCCCACGAGTTTGCGCGGGCGAGCAATCTTGTGGCTTACGTTTCTAGCGGCTCACCGGATGGAATCAGCTGGATGTCGGAGCACCACCCGGACGTTGCCCGTCGAACGCTCGAAGGAGTTCTCGCCGATACGTCTGTTGGGGCAGTTGCCGTGGCAACACCGATTGCGACGCACGCCAAAATTGGCCGCGCGGTGCTCGGGGCCGGCAAGCACCTACTCATCGAGAAGCCGATGGCAGCCGACGAGGCGGAAGCGCGCACGCTCGTCGATTTGGCGGCGGCGAAGCAGCTCACCCTCGTCACCGGCTACGTTTCCCTCTACCACCCTTGCTACCGCGAGCTGGCCAAGCTGCTCGCGGGGCGAGCAATCAAATCTGCCAGGCTTATTTGGAAGAAGCAGGGAACTTTCGAAGAGGCTGTCGAGCTCAACCTGCTAACGCACGACCTATCGATCGCACTCGGCCTCTTCGGGGAGCCGAGTTCCGCGCGCACCCTGCGGCGCGAGGGCTCCGTCACCGAAGCAGACATCCTCGAAACGGAGCTCCGCTACCCGAACGATGTGACCGTCAGCTCTTCGATTGACCGGACGAGCAACGAGCGGCAGCGGCTAATCGAGGTTGTGACCGCCGACGACGAGACAATCACCTGGGACGGCCCGGCGCTGCGGCTGCGGGCGAAGGACGGCGCCGAGCGCGAGATTTTCCGCGACAAGCGCCAGCCGCTCGCAATCGAGGTGGGCGAATTTCTGGCAGCGATTAAAGGTGGCTCCGTTCCGCCGACCGCCGGCGATTTCGGCGCAAGAGTTCTCGCGGTACACGCTACGATTCAAGGTCTTCAATGACCAGGAGCGCCTCCTCTGCAGCGCGCACGCAGTTGCCGATTTTACCCGAGAAAATTTTTACGAACCGCCCGCCGGCGTGGCTCACGAGCGTCGGCCGCTCGTCGGTGGCCTCCACGTCCGGCAGAACCGTTCGCACAGTGTACATCGAACCCACGTGCCTGGCAGAGGCGAGCGCCGGGATGAACTTGGCGCCGTGCTCAACGAAAGAAGAAAATGCCGTAACTTCTGGGTCGAAGATGACGCCCTTATTGAGCATCGGCCAAATTGTTTTAGGAACTTCCGGGCTTTGGCCCACGTTCGTAGCGTGAATGGCGTGCACCACGTTCCCGAGGACGGAGTACCCACTTGTACCGAAGGGGTCTACGCACATAAATGGGCCATCCACGACGACGAGGCCGACCTGGCGAAAGACCTCTGGCAGTTCAACGACGGGCTTCTCGCAGACCTCGTACTGGTAGTCGCGGTGCGCCTCTTCGGGGAGCAGCTCGTTGAGGTTCGCGTAGGTCGCCACGACGACGGTATCGTAGGTCGCGAGGTCGGCCGCCCGCGCGCGAGTGTTTAAAAGAACTCTGACCCCCGCCGTGGAGAGTTTCTCTGTTGCCATCACCCATAGAGCCCCTGGATCAACCCACGACTCCTCCACCTCGACGGTGACATCAATTTCGTCTGGATTCACGAGGTCAGAGTTAACCTCCTGGTACTTGAGACGATGAGCGCGGCAGAAGGCCAGGAACTCGTCTGCCGAAATCTGGCTCCCCTCCCGCGCGACCGCGTAGAGGTGCGTGCCGCCGTCAATGACCGCCGGGCCGTACTCGCGGCGGAAGGAGACTTCGCTCGCGGCGGCGGAGCGCGCCGTCTCGGGGCTGCGCGGGTAGTGGTAGCCGCGGTGGAGTCGGTACTGGTTTATTCCTGATGCAGCAGCGCAGAGCGCGCCGTTGGCCTCAAAGAGCGTGACCTCGTGACCAGCGCGAGCAGCAAACACCGCCGCGGTCACGCCAAAGATTCCACCCCCGACAACCGCAACTTTTTTTCTCTTCGAAGCTACCACGCGAAAATTCTAGAGCGAGCCAAAAAGCGAGCCCATTTGCTTGCCAACGATATCCCAGTCGAAGCGCTCGGCCACCATCCGGCGCGCGTTCTCGACGATCCGGAGCCGCAGCGCCGTGTCGTGCGTGAGCTTCCTCACGGCGTCAGCAAAAGCGGCAGGGTCTTCGCCCGGCACGACGATGCCCGTCTCGCCGTCTTGTAGAAAATCGGAAATGCCGCCGACCATCGCCGCGACCACCGGCGTGCCCGCAGCCATTGCCTCAATGAAGGAATTGCCGAGCCCCTCGGCGCGCGAGAGCCGGACGAAGATGTCGGCGGCGGCCAGCGCGCTGGCGAGCGTGACGTGCCCGGCGAATCCCTGGAAGCGGACCCGCGGCTCGACGCCGAGCCGAACGGCCTCGTCGCGCAGCGCCGCCTCGTCTGGCCCCTCGCCGTAGATTACGAAGACCGCCTCGGGCAGGAGCGGCAGGGCCCTGATCGCGCGGTCGACGCCGTTCTTGCGCACCAGCCGAGAGGTCGTGACAATGAGAATATCCTTCTCGCCGACGCCGAGCGACTCGCGGAGCGCGGCGAGACGCCCGATGGACACCGTTGCGCCGAAGCGGCCGAGGTCGACGCCGTTCGGGATGACTTCGACGCGGGTATTCGGCGCCATCTCTCTCGCGAAGGCGGCGAGGTAGGTTGAGATGCACTGAATAGCGTTGGCACGACGAAAGATTGCGCGGAAGACGGGCCGGATGAAAAATGTTTGGCTGTCGATTTCCTCCAGGCTCTTGCCTTCCTGCAGCGTGAGGAGGAACGGAATTCTGGGGTTCGAGCGTTTGAACCACGACGCGGCCAGCCCTGCGTGCGCGGCCATCATTCCCCAGGAGAGTCCAAACTCGCGGGCGCGCCGGCTGGCGGCGCGCCAGGCGAGAAGCGGATACGCAGCTTTCCGAATTTGAATTGGCAGCCAAACTGGACACAGCCGTACCACCTCAACGTTACCCATCGTCTCGTGCTCCCTGTGCTCGGCGCTGAAGCGCATCGTGAAGACTACGAACTGCCGCTCTGGCAGTCGCTTCGAAATTTCTTCAATGGCAATTTCTGCCCCACCGACTTTAGGTCGATAGGCCAAAGAGAAAATGGCGATTTTTCCTTCCCTAGCCATGGCGCGGCCAATCTAGCACAGATGCGAATTAAGAATTAAGAATGCAGAATGAAGAATTTAGGACCGAGTTTCTGCTGGTAATTCTTCATTCTTCATTCTTAATTCGTTCAGCTACTCTCTTACGTCTAGCAGATCGCGCAGATCGTCATCGGGAATACCCTTAGGGGGTTCCTGCTTCGGTGACTGGGTGACGGGCGGCTGTGGTTGCGGAGTCGGCGGGGGTGCCGGAGCGGCGGGAG
>Ga0209542_10005736_pt1 | contig 24577 bp, 26 predicted proteins | sample RifCSPhighO2_01_FD_184028 | JGI IMG/M metagenome (GOLD analysis project Ga0209542, IMG submission 184028) | Soil microbial communities from Rifle, Colorado - Rifle CSP2_plank highO2_0.1 (SPAdes) (version 2) | ecosystem: Environmental > Terrestrial > Deep subsurface > Rock core/Sediment ...
ACGAACGTCTCTCATCATTCTCACCCGCAATGAAATTGAGGGACTTAGGGCAGTGCTCTCACGGATTCCTACAGACACTGTGGATGAAGTGTTTGCAGTCGATTACCGTTCAAAAGACGGCACAGTAGAATATTTTCGTACGCACGGTATCGCTGTTATCAAGCAACGCAAGCCGGGGAGAGCAGAAGCGTTTCGAATCGGCGTAACCCATGCCAGCGGCGAGTACCTTATCTTTTTCTCTCCCGATGGTAACGAAGATCCTCGTGATATTCCCGCGTTGGTCGATAAACTTCTCCTAGGGTATGACTTGGTTATCGCATCACGATTTTTAACGGGCAGCCGGAACGAAGAGGATGATCAACTATTTAAATTTCGGGCCTGGGCCAATCGGGGATTGACGTGTCTTGCCAATGTATTTTTCCGAGGGCACGTGTCGGATACGATAAACGGATATCGAGCAATCACTCGTCAGGCATATAGCTCGATGCATCTCGACGCGAAAGGATTTGCGGTAGAGTATCAGATGACGATACGTGCGATGAAACGAGGGTTACACATTGCCGAAATTCCGACCCTGGAAGGCAATCGTATCGGCGGAAAAAGCACATCATATGCAATTCCGACCGGCATACAATTTGTAGGGTATCTCTTGCGGGAAGTGTGGATAGGGAACAATTTTTGAAAACTCAGAAAAGGCACTGTTTCTTGTCAACGTTATTTTCCTCTGGTATACTTTGGTATAGTAAATGCGTTTGAGTCCGACTATCATCGGATAAGCAGGGAAAAGAAGCACGCTAGCTGGCGGAAAGTAGAATTCCCCGGGAACGCCCGTTATAGCAGGAATTAAGAAGCAACGAAGGTGGTACCACGGCAATCGCCGTCCTTTGATACAATGAATCAAGGACGGCCTTTTTTGTATGAAAAAAACATATTTTCAGCCCGTGACGCAGAATATGAACTTCCCGGAGATGGAGAAGCGATTGCTGCGGCAGTGGTATGAGAAGGGGGTAGTTAAAAAATACCTGCATCGAAATGATGCGTCGAAAAAGAAATTCTTTTTCCTCGATGGACCGATCACCGCCAATAATCCCATGGGCGTCCATCACGCGTGGGGACGGACGTATAAAGACCTCTGGCAACGATATTTTGCTCTTCGTGGCTACAAGGAGCGTTTCCAAAACGGTTTTGACTGTCAGGGGTTGTGGGTAGAAGTCGAAGTTGAGAAGGAACTGAAACTTAAAAGCAAAAAAGATATAGAAAATCTGGTGTCGGGTAACCCTAAAGCATCTGTAGCCAAATTCGTCGAACTGTGTAAGGAGCGCGTGAGAAAATTCAGCGCGATACAGACCGAGCAGAGCAAACGGTTAGGATACATCGTCGACTGGGATAACTCGTATTACACAATGAGCGATGAGAATAACTACATGATCTGGCACTTTCTCAAAATGTGTCATGAGAAAGGATGGATTTACAAAGGGAAAGATTCCGTTCCCTGGTGCCCCAGATGCGAAACTGCCATCTCGCAGCATGAGATGCTGACGGAAGATTATAAGGAAATTACGCACAAAGCCGTCTACATACAGTTTCCCGTTCTTGGAAGAAGCGAAGAGTATTTGCTGGTATGGACGACGACTCCCTGGACGATACCGGCAAACATCGCTATAGCTGTCGATGCCACATTTGATTACGCGTTGGTGGAAGCCGTTTCCGGCAAGCGATTTTGGATCGTCAAAGAGCGTGTCGAGGCAATATTTGGTAAAGAAGGTACCGTAGTCAAAACGGTGAAAGGCAAAGAATTAGTGGGGTTTACCTATACGAGCCCCTTTGATGAGATTCCCGCGGCATTCGAGGTGGCCAAGCAAAATCCCAAAACCTTCCATACCGTTGTTGCGACCGATCCGCTTATTCTTCCAGTCCTGACGAGTGAGGGAACGGGGCTTGTGCATACGGCGGTGTCTGCAGGAGCTGAGGATTTCAGACTCGGTAAAAAATACGGGCTTCCCATGATTCCCGTCATCGATGATACGGCAACGTACTTGCCAACGATGGGGTTTTTGGCCGGAAAAAACGCGAAAAAACATCCCGAAGTAGTACTTGATTATCTGACAGAGAAAGGGTGTGCGTTTCTCATCGAAAACTACACCCACCGCTATCCTGCCTGCTGGCGGTGCAAAACTGAGCTTGTGTGGAAAGTAGCTGATGAATGGTATATCGCGATGGACCGTTCTTCGCGTAAAGCTTTGGACGGCAAGTCGACATTGCGGGAGCAGATGAAGGAAACTGCTAAACAGATAACGTGGAAGCCAGAATTTGGTTTGGAGCGTGAGTTAGATTGGCTTTCCAACATGCACGATTGGTTGATAAGTAAGCCCAACAGATACTGGGGATTGGCGCTGCCTATCTATGAATGTGAGAAATGCCACTGGTTTACCGTCGTGGGGAGTAAAGAGGAATTGAAAAAAAAGGCGGTGAGCGGATGGAAGGAATTTGAGGGTCATAGTCCGCATAAACCCTTTATCGATGAGGTGAAGATCACATGTGAGAAATGCGGCGAAACGGTTTCCCGATTGAATGACGTGGGCAATGTCTGGCTGGACGCCGGTATCGTCGGATTTTCGACACTCATCGATCCGAAGACCAAGTCGCTAAGTTATACGACCGATAAGAAGTATTGGAAAGAGTGGTATCCGGCAGATTTCATCACCGAATCGTTCCCCGGACAGTTTAAAAATTGGTTTTATTCCATGATCGCTATGTCGACCGTGCTTGAGAAGCATACATGTTTCAAAACTGTGTTGGGATACGCAAGCATGTTGGGAGAAGATGGCCGGCCTATGCATAAGTCATGGGGTAATGCCATAGAGTTTAATGAAGGAGCGGATAAAATCGGTGCGGATGTGATGCGCTGGATGTTTGCCAAACAGAATCCGGAACAAAATATCCTTTTTGGGTATAAAAAAGCCGATGAAACACGGCGACAATTTCATCTTCTTCTTTGGAACGTCTACAACTTTTTCGTGACGTACGCGTTGGCGGACGGATGGAGTAAAGAAGTCAAAAGTCAAACGTCAAAAGTCAAAAGTACACATGTATTAGATGCGTGGATGCTTTCGAGACTCAACGGTCTGATAGACAGGGTTACCACATCACTTCATGCGTTTGACGCATCTACTGCAGCACATGAGATAGAAGCGTTTGTGACGGATCTTTCGCAGTGGTATGTGAGGCGAAGCCGTGATCGTGTCGGACCGTCTGCCCAAGATCAAGAGGATAAAGATGCTTGTTATAGCACGCTGTATCACGTACTTGTGACGCTCATAAAGCTTATCGCTCCGATGACGCCCTTTCTCGCAGACGAAATCTATGCCAATCTTACAGGAGAAGAAAGCGTGCATTTGGCAGGCTGGCCGGAGACGGATACAAAACTCGTACGGCAAGATTTGGAACAGGCTATGGCAGATGGCCGCATGGTAGCTTCCGTTTTGATGGCATTTCGAAAGCAAGCAAACGTCAAGGTTCGGGTTCCTTTCAAATCGTTACACTATCATGGTCCCCGGAAATTAACGGATGAAGTTTTAAAAGTAGTTGTAGCAGAAGCAAACGTATATGAGTTAACGTACGAAGGAGTACATGAGCCTGATAGTGAATATTATTCAGCTGGTGGCCAGTCAGATGTCGGGAACCAGGATGTCGAAGCCGGGAAAGCGCGAGAGCTTATCCGTGAAATACAAATGCTCAGGAAAGAAAAAGGATGTAAAATAGATGAGCGCGTGTCTTTAACACTTTCGGACGAGTATACATCCCTTTCGGATGCACTTTTAGACCTCGTCAAACGGGAGACGCTCGCGACAGGTATCACATGGGGACCAATGACAAACATTCGTTCGACTGGGTGATCCTCGTTTCGCTCGTGCTTCTGGGGCTTATCGGGTTATTTGTGCTCCTCACCACAAACACCGCGTTATTTTGGCAGCAACTTTTTTTCCTCGTCATTGGGGGAGTGATTATCTGGTTTCTCACAAGTCTTGATAGCATCATCCTGTGGTGGATGGCCCCGTATGCATACGTCATCTCACTTCTTCTCTTGGCAGCATCATATTTGGGGGAACCCATACGCGGAGCGTCACGCTGGATCGTGATCGCAGGGTTCCAACTCCAGCCGTCGGAAATCGTCAAGCCACTCCTCATCCTTGCGTTTTCCCGGGCGATGGCACAGTTTTCCCCGCGATCATGGCGGAATCTTCTCCTCCACGGGATTCTTTTTATCGTACCGTTTTTTCTGGTTTTCCGTCAGCCGGACTTGGGGACGTCGATCGTGTACGGAACGAGTTGGCTCACTATGCTCATAGCAGGAGGTTTTCCCGTCATTCTTCTTCTCATCGGTGGGGTTGGCGGGATACTCGGATTTCCCGTATTTTGGAAGGCGCTCGCAAGTTATCAGAAAGCCAGAATTTACACGTTTTTGGATCCGGCAAGCGACCCCGCCGGGGCGGGGTATAACGCTATCCAGGCTATGATCGCTGTCGGGAGCGGGCAACTCCTCGGCCGGGGATTAGGTCGGGGTACACAGAGTCACTTACGATTCTTGCCTGAGTATCACACAGACTTTATATTCGCGACGTTTGTAGAGGAGTTAGGATTTATCGGTGGGTTTGTACTGCTCGTACTATATGGCTTGTTGCTTTGGCAGCTGATCCGGCCGTATATTCGGGGAACTCAAGGACATCCATTCGTGTTTTTTTATACGATCGGATTGTTTGGCACGCTTCTTACCCAAGTCGTCATCAATACCGGCATGAACATGGGGATTATTCCCGTGACGGGTATCACGCTTCCGTTCGTCTCCTATGGCGGGAGCTCCATCATCTCACTTTGTATCGCGTTTGGGTTGCTCTTGGCACTCCGGCGAAGTCGCGACGAGTCAGGAAGCATTGCAATTGGGTGAGGTGGCACGATATAATACGATCCTATGTTCGCAGTAGTTACCATAAGCGGGAAGCAATATAAAGTGTCACCCAAAGACATTATCACGGTCAATAAACTCGAAGGTGTGGTTGGTGATACGATAGAACTAAACGACGTACTGCTCGTGTCGAACGACAAAACCGTAAAAGTGGGAAAGCCAACCGTAAAGGGCGCCAACGTGTCTGCGAAAATCATCGCGCAGGGAAAAGGGAAGAAGATAACCGTCCGTCGTTTTAAATCAAAGGTGAGATACCGGAGAACCCGCGGGTTCCGCCCACACGAAACGAAGCTTGAGATACTTGCCGTCTCATAAGCCGTGAAACAAACACTTTTTCTTTTCGGTCGGACACCGGATCTCTCATACCTGGAACTTGCCTCCATTTTTCCCGCTGCTCGGCGAATATCCCCTGAAGCTGCTGTACTCGATGATCGTATGGATTTTGTAACTATACTCGCGGTACTTGGCGGTACGGTAAAAGTCGCTGAAGTTGTGGGTACGACCGTTGCGCTGACAGAATCGACGTTGCTTCCCTATGCACTCCGCGAATGTAAGGATCGGCACATAACCTTTGGGATAAGCGGGTATGGCGGGATTCGCGTGCCAATAGGAGTTACCCCATCACTCAAAAAGGCTCTGACTGATCGTGGCATCACAGCCCGGTTTGTGTTGACGAAACATGACGATTCGCTTTCGAGTGTCGTTGTGGCAAAACAGCACGTGACGGAATTTATAGTGCTACAAACCGGTAATGACATTATGCTTGGAGTGACACGGGCAGTGCAGAATTTCGAAGATTGGAACAAACGGGATTTTGGCCGTCCGGCTCCTGACCCAAAGCATGGCATGCTCCCGCCCAAAGTAGCTCGGATGATCGTGAACATCGCACTTCCTTTTGTCATCCCGGGGGAGGGCATGACAAAAACAAAGACACTCCTCGATCCGTTCTGTGGCGTTGGGACTATAGTGGCAGAGGCGCTTCTACGTGGGGCAAATGTCATCGGGGCGGATATATCACCTGACGCGGTCGATAATACGAAAAAGAATCTTGCATGGCTTCGGCATGAGTACCCAATCATCTCACGGTTGTATTCGACTGTCTTTGTCGCTGACGCTACGCATATACGAGATAAATTGACGTCGGAGAGTGTGGATGCGATCGTAACCGAGCCGTATATGGGGGAGTTGATAGACGATAAAAAACGAACACGTCTCACTCCGGATCGCGTGAAAAATACGCTTAAGGGCCTGGAAAAGCTCTATATCGGTTCACTTCGGGAGTGGGCGACGCTTGTGAAGCCGGGAGGGCGGGTGGTCATGGCATTACCCGCGTATGTAACCCCGCGCGGAATCATGCGTGTGAAAAATGTTATTGACAGATGTGAAATCCTTGGCTATACTCTCCTCACTGGACCTATAGAATATAGTCGTCCACAAGCAATAGTACGAAGAGAATTTTTTGTTTTTGAAAAAAAATAACTATGGCACATGTAAAAGCGGGCGGTACGGCCAAGGGAAATAAAGATTCGATCTCCAAGCGATTGGGTGTCAAAGTCTACGGCGGACAAAACGCTATAGCCGGTAATATTATAGTCAGACAAAAAGGTACTAAGTTCTTTCCGGGTAAGGGAACCGATATGGGGAAAGACTTCACGATTTTCGCAAAAGTATCAGGCATAGTTAATTTTCTCACAAAACGTGGGAAACGGTACGTGTCGGTCTTGCCCTCGCACGCATAAAACAAATGGCGGACACACAACAGATTCTTCATTTAGATTTAGAGCTTCTCCAACCAAATCCTTTACAACCTCGTGGACTCATAGCAGCTGATGCCCTTGCGGATCTCGTGAACTCTATTAAAGAGCACGGCATCATCGAGCCTCTGGTTGTTGCCAAAACGCCCGCTGGTTATCAGATAATCGCAGGAGAGCGTAGATGGCGGGCGGCAAAAGTTGCCGGGCTTTCTACCGTGCCGGTCATCATCAAAGAGACGTCAGCCAAAGGCATGCTTGAGATGGCACTGGTCGAGAACGTGCAGCGCGTGGACTTAAATCCCATTGATCGGGCACTGGCCTTCCAACGGTTGATTGAGGAATTTGGTCTCTCCGTGACAGAAATCGCCAAGCGCATCGGAAAAAGTGAATCGTATGTCTCAAACACCATGAGATTATTAGCTCTTCCTGACGCGATAAAAGACGGATTAGTGTCCAACGCCATCACCGAAGGGCACGCCAGAGCAATCGCGGGGCTTGCCGACGTGAAGCTCATGGTCGATGCGTATAAAACGATATTATCCGAAAGCGCATCGGTACGACGCGCAGAAGACTTGGCCCGCAGACTCAAAGCACAAAGCGATCAGGCGCCATCACATAAAATTGAACGAATCCACAGTGACGAACTGGACGCGATTGCGAGAGACCTCGCTCAGGCGGTAAACGGTCTGGTCAAAATTACCCAGTCAAAAGTCGAAGCACGGGTCGTATTTGTGATACGCGGGAACCTCGAGACGACGAGCAAGGCTTTAAAATTCATGCACGGGAAGATGGCTTCTAAAAATTGATAAAAAATTTCTTCTAGGAAAAAGAGCAGCGGGGTATTTGTCAGGCTAAGCCTGACCCGCGTCGAGAGAAAACCTAGGTTTTCTCTCGAGATAGTTACAAATCGTAGGTCGGGTGGGGGATGACGCCAAATGATGTGGTCGGCCAGTACCGGAGGAACGCCTGACCGATAAAATCGTATTTGGACACCGGTCCGAATTCCCGTGAATCAGAGCTTCCCGGTCGATTGTCCCCAACGACGAAATAATGATCCTGCGGAACGTCAATTTCCTCACCTTCCTGCATAAATGATTCACCATAGACCGGCTTGTTGTACTCGTAGCGTTCTTCAAGAAGTACTCCGTTTATATAGAAATGCTGGTCTTTGAGCATGACGATTTCTCCGGGTAATCCGATGACGCGTTTGATGTAGTCGATATCCTTGTTGCTTGGGGATTTGAAGATGACGATATCACCTCGTTTGGGATCCCGCATTTTGTAAACAAGTTTGTTGGTAAGGATGTAATCGCCATTTTGGAAGTTAGGCTCCATAGAGTGCCCGCTTACTTCCTGCGGAGACATGACGAAGAGGTAAATCATGACCATGACGGCCGCAACCGCCACGATCCCCTGGAGGAAGTCAAAAATCTTTGCCACTGCATTGCCCAACCATTTAAACATGCTTATTCCAGTGTAAAGGACACTCCCGTAAGTGGTCAAGCGGAGAAAAAGGGGATATAATAATGGTCTGCGGGCGGTTAGCTCAGTTGGCTAGAGCGTCACATTGACATTGTGAAGGTCATAGGTTCGACCCCTATACCGCCCACATGAAATTTATCCTCTCCAAAAAAGTGTATGTTCTTTTTGGATTGGTAGTAAGCGTATTGATAACGGGTGCTTTTGTGATCTTTCCCGAATTTTTTCCCGTCACACCGACAGCTGCCCCCAGCCCCGACGCATCTCCATCAGCTACTCCCAATGCTTTGCGCGGCGGAGTGCTTGCAACCGTCGTATCCGTGGTTGACGGCGATACGATAAAAATTGAAGGCGGGGAGATCGTGCGCTATATCGGCGTTGATACTCCGGAAACGGTCGATCCACGGCGTCCGATAGAATGTTTTGGCAAAGAAGCGTCAGGCAAAAATAAGGAACTGGTGCAGGGGAAGGTAGTAGAGCTTGAAAAAGACGTGTCCGAGCGGGATCGCTACGGCAGACTGCTTCGGTATATCTGGATCGGCGATACGATGGTCAATGAAGTGTTGGTGAGGGAAGGTTTTGCCAGAGTCGCCACCTTCCCGCCGGATGTGAAATATGTGGAGCGGTTCCTCGCCGCAGAACAAGCCGCACGAGAGGAGAACAAGGGTCTCTGGAGTGGTGCTTGCCCACTGCCGACTCCATCGCGTTTGCCTAAAGAAGCAACCCCATCGGGAACTATTTCTCCAATGTGATACGATTATCGTAGGTATGAGAGTCTTTGCTTTTTGGCCGGCGATCGTCATCATATTTTGGATTGGGATAGATCTTTACTATCGCATTCGCCCATGTGATCCGGGATTACTGGTAGGATTTTGCGGCCTCGGACTTTTTTTGTTCCGGGCCATGCTCATGGAATCCGTACTTTTATACACCATACTATTTACCATTTGGCGTTCTCTGAAAAAAAAGGAATAAACCGTTTACCTGGTTGGATAGTTTATTGACCGGCCTGATTTCTATCGTAATCGTTTTTGGAGGATTTCTGTTTGAAGATTCTCCCTTGATGTACCTGAGTCTTCCGTTTGGCGCGCTGCCCTTATTTCTTTTCGGTTCACTACCGTAAAATATCTTCTGAAGGAGTATCGGGATCGAAGGAGATCGTTCCGATATTTGGAAGCAATCCTTTGTGGTAGTAATCTTTCCAAAGCACTTGGCCGTTGGGAAGGAATTGCGCAACAGCGATACGGGAGGAACCCAAAGTTTTGGGAACGAACGTGAGTTTGTAGGCTCCTTTCTTCGGGTTCGCGATCACCACAAGACCTTGTGTATCACTTGTCGTCTGTCCGTCCGGATCGCTCACCCAAAACCACGCCGGATAACCGATAATGGCTAGCGAGGATCCGGGCACTGTCGCAGGTTGGTATGCAGAAAACGGCGAGGCTCCTAAGAAATCCAATATGGCATTGATCCCTTCTTGGGAACCGACGAGCCCACTATGGTCCTGATCAATCGTCACGTTGGGTAATCCTGCGATATAGCTACTGGACGTAAGTACCGTCCCGTCGCCTGCCGGAACGTATTCCCTTTTGGTTGGTTTGCCATCGATCCAATCTCCGCTTTTCGCGGTTTTGTCCTGAACAATGATTGTTGAAAGCGTTTGATGATTGGCGCCTGATAACGATTGAAATTGTATGCCAAAAAGTTGCGGTGTAAATGTGCTACCCGGAAGCCAGTTGTTCTGAAGGACGCCAAGCGGCTTCACGAGCTTCGTTCTTTGATCGACCAGATACGGATCGATGGGAAGGATATTTGAGAAAGACGGAATGTAAGTCTCTACTACTTCCCGATCAGTTAGTCCGGCTGTTAAGCCGCACCATTTTTTGACGATGAAATAGGCAAATCTGATGAGTGGATCATTGACCCAAATATCTCCTGCTGCAAGTGCCGGATAGGCATTGGGCGTACCTCGGTGTGGAGAGCCTGCGGTGAGAAGCTTTTCTATCTTGCCCGATGCACCATCATAGTCGACGTATCCCCTGGCGACGAGGCCGCCCATGCTGTGTCCTACGACGTTCACTTTTTCGTTTGTTGCCGTTTGTGACGTTATGAAGGTTGAGACAGGAACCGCGTGATCAGGAATATTCCTTCGCCAATCGTAATAATATGGGAGCACGGTAAATCCTCGGCTGACGAGCGTGTTGATGAGGGAGTGATAGATATCACCGTATTTTGGAGTGGATATCCATGTACCTGATGACGAGAGATCACAGGTGAGTATAGCGCTACTCCAACTCCCTCCCATGCCGGGAATAACGATTATCTTATTTGTCGGTAGTGGTGTCGGGGTAGGAGTTGGTGTTGGAGTTGGAGTGGGTGTGGGAGTTGGTGTAGCTGTTGGAGTCGGGGATGGAGATGGGGTAGGAGTGGGCTCTTCATATATTGAAAGAACAAAATTAGCAATTTCAAAATTATTATTGCCCAGGAAAGATAACCATATAGAACTGAGATCAAATTCAGAATTCGTAATCCACGAGATTCGTTCTTGATTATCTTCAAAGACTATATAAGCCGTATTACCTTTTGGGGATACGATAAGCTTTAAGTGATGTATTCCTTGATTACGGTTCCAGTTAAACAGCGTATTCCTTTCTAAATAATTTGGATTTTCTCTAAGCTGTAGGAAAGATTGCCAACCATTGATAATTTTCCAGTGAGCAGAACTATCTCCTATCCCAAGACCCCAATTATGAATATTTGTGTTTGTGCTATCACTATTAATCTTTAAATCGAATTGAATTTCATATATTTCATTTCCGCTTATTTGATGTTCGATGACACTCCATGATGAACTATTTGCACCCGTAATACCAAATAAGGAAGGAACGGGAGATGCAGCTCCCGACGGAACGCTCCATAGGGAGCTGTTATAACCCCCAGAGAATGAGTCTGAAAAAATGAGAGCGGCTTTTGCCGGAGAAGCAAGAAAGAGGCTTATAAGCAAGCCCCATACTACCGTCAGAATGGGCAGGAATTTTCTCAAGGTTGTCTACTACGCTATGCGATTATTTCAAAAATATCACACGCAAGAGATCGTTGTATGTACGACATCGTACAAAAAGCGAGATATGATACACTACGCATATGTTTCGATGTGTTTCCTGCGGTAGTAAGCGATTACGTAATGATCAAACCATTCATGGTTATTTACTAAAAAAATGCTCCTGGTGCGGTTTACTCATAACCCAGACAAATACCGCAGACAGACTAAAGTACGTACACGAGAAATATTCCGGGCAGTATATAGAAGATTACCCTTCCGCGCTTCCCAAGCTCCATCGTCGTTTTTCAAAACATTTTTCACTCATTCGGCGGCACAAGACTGGTGGCCGCTGGTTAGACGTCGGATGCGGAACCGGATATTTTCTTAAGTTTCTTAAAGGTACAGATTCAGGTTGGCGAGTTTTTGGCATAGAACCAAACACATTGCTTCGGAAGTTGGCAAAAAAAATTAGTGGGGCAACGATTACCGATGGGACTATGGACAGGATACCGTTTGACGACGGCTACTTTGACATGATTTCATGCTACGATGTACTGGAGCACAGCGCGAAGCTTAAAAAGAATATGCAGGAACTGAAAAGAGTATTAAAGCCGGACGGACTCTTGCTCATTCAGGCGCCCAATTATCGAAGCGTCATGGCGTTCATCACCGGAGCGCGGTGGGATTGGTGGTGCATACCGGATCATATCTTGCATTTTTCGTATGCGAGTCTTGTCCATTCCGTACGGAACAACGGATTTGCCATACTTCGAAGCTATACGTATGAAGATCCTGCGGATTTCATATCAAACGTCAAAAGTATGTTCAGGAAATATTTTCTTACGAAAGCGATCTATTGCCTCCTGTTGCCGCTCTTCCTTACGGCAGAGCGTATCGGATGGTTTACGCATCTCGGAGGCCTGACGGTAGTGATCGCCCGGAAGGAATAACCTATGCTGTCTGTACTTATCGTGTGCCGGAGAGTCGATGCGTTATTGATGCGTACGGTAAAAAGTGTGGAAGAATTGAAGCCGCAGATACTTATCGACATCTCCGAAGGAAACGAAGCACTTGGCATTCGAAAAAATCGGCTCATCACCCGGGCGGCGCATGACTGGGTATTGGTACTGGATACGGATGAAACTATTTCGCAACCTCTCGCGAAAGAAATACATGAAATAGTAAAACACTCACGCTCCGAGATTCATGGATACAAAATTCAGTACAGAAATTATTCATTTGGTAGGGCAACGTCTTACGGGGGAGAGAAATTTGCAAAAACAAGATTATTCCAAAAGAGATATGGTTTAATAACACCGCTAACAATTCACGAAGAAATACACATTGATGGAAAAATAAATAAATTAAATGGATTTATTCAGCATTATTCTTATCGATCATTTATACAACTCCTTATAAAATTCACCAAATACGCCTGGCAGGTGGCGGGGGAGAAGAGAAAGGCGCACGAGCGCGTCACGCTCAAAAAATTATTCCTCTATGGCCCCCACATGGTCTGGGCGCGGGTGATAAAAGATGAAGGCTGGCGGGACGGCTGGCGCGGGATCGTGATTGCACTTTGCTTCGGCTACATGGAAACGTTGACGTATTGGCTTCTCTTATGGCGGAAATTATTCTCGTAGTGTCGGCATTATTTGCCCATCTTTCCTATCTTTTCCACACCACATTTGTCGATTGGCCGGAGATGCTTACGTACCCGTGGGCGCTAACCAAGGGACTTGTCTACTACCGCGATCTCCTGGTGCCCTACACTCCGGGCTCGCTCTATATTCTACGCGCGCTCTATGACCTGATCGGCTATAGTGTCCGATCCGAACGGATTATTGCCTACGGCGTCATCATGCTTACGGATCTACTCGTCTACCTCGCATCGCGCACCATGACCGGGAATCGCTGGTCAGCACTGGGGAGTCTTCTCTTCTTTGTATTCTGGCAACCGATCTATTCGGGGAATACGATTTGGTATGAATCCCTGATGGCGCCGGTGTATCTGGGGCTTAGCATCGGTGTCATGTATTACGTTCGCAAACCATCGTTTCGCGGAAGCATCGTACTCGGTACGATCGCCGCGCTGGCCTCCATGATCAAACAAACCGCGATCTGGCCGATCACGTTTACCGCATGGTTTCTCTTCTGGATCCACAAAAATAAACGGGTCGGGTTGTTACATGCATTGCCGGTCATCGGTATTCCTGGGTTTATCAATCTTCTTGCGTGGGGGTATTTCGCGCTTCTTGGCGTAGGGAGAGAGTATTTCTTTTGGGTCGTTACGTATGTTTTGGGCCTAACCCGTCAATCAAGCCAGTATGCGATTACACCTTCCCGAAGCGATGTAACGCTCATCCTGCCTTCGCTTCTTCCGCTTGTGGCCGCATGTATCTTTGCTCTGAAACACCGCATGACGTGGTATACAGCCAGCATGGCAGGAGCGCTTGCAATCGCCGGATATCAGCGATGGGGGCTCCATCGTCTGCAGCCGATGCTGGCATTTCTTGCTCTTGGATCCGGTCTATTTTTGGTGACTTTTTCAAGGAGAATGCCGCTTCGCCGTATCGTGCTCATGGGGCTAGTCGTTACGCTTACTGTGGTAGGAAGCTGGAGAAGCATTCGAGTATTTACGACGCTTCGTGATCCGATGCAACCCACGTTTTTTGGGAGTACGTACGAAGAGCTCGTTGATTTTGTGCAAAAGTATGTAGACGGCCCATTTTTCATCCTGGGCAATTATGATTACCTCTACTTTGGTCTCGATGAGCGTCCGCGCGCCTTGCCATGGGTGCCGTTGTTTCCCTGGTATGCGAAAACGCCGGGAGTAGAGGAGCAGCTGATTGCGTCGCTCGAGAAGCAAGAAATTCCTTTCATCCTCTATATCCCGTATCACGAAGATAGGTACTATCTGGATTTTCGGCCTATGGAGCTTCTCTTGTATGTGGACACAAAGTATGAAAAAATACGCCCGCTGCCGGTTGCCGGTGGTTGGGTTTATCGGCGAAAATGAAGCAGATTGTCGCATTCATCATCATCGCATACCGTCCCAAGGTGGAGGACCTGAAGCGACTCATAAACGCCCTCAAAGATCACCCGACGATTATCGTCGACAACGGAGGGACGCTTACCTTCGATGATGTGAGTAGGGCAACGTTTCTTTCCCAAACGACTAATATTGGTTTCGGCGCGGCAGCCAACATCGGTATCCACCACGCAAGCGGTTTAGGAGCAGATTGGTTTGTGATCCTCAATCAGGACATGATGCTGCCCAGGGTAGCAGTACGTTCTTTGGTAAAACTTCTGAAAAAAACGCCTCCGGGAATCGCCGGACCAATTTCCGGTGCTTTAGACCACAAACGATGGACAACCATCCTCCCCGCGGACCGCGTGGATTATCTCACGGGCTCGTGCCTTGCTATCCATGAAAAGATGGTGGGGAAGGTCGGATATTTTTATGAACCGTATTTTCTCTACTATGAAGATGCGGATTATTGTGTACGAGCCAAACGTGCTGGGTTTGGGCTTACCAAGCTGACACTTGAAGGGATCAGCCATGAAGAATCTGTATCGTTGGGTCGGGGGACGCTGCGGCACCACTATTATCTTGCCCGGAATCACCTGCTATTTGTGAAACGATTGGCGCCGCATTCCGTGAAATTCTATGAGTATCTTCGCTTAGCTTTCACAATCGGTGAGCATATCGCACGCCGGGAACGAGGTGCCATCTTGGGTATCAGAGACTTTTTCCTTCGTCGTTTCGGCCCATACGGGGGGAGGGGAACATGAGGATTGGCGTAGACGGCGGAGCGTTATCTATAACCGACGACCGGCTCAAGGTCGGAACATATCGCGTGGCCTACAACCTCGTGAAAGAATTGCCGCGTATTGATGTGAAAAGTTTCTATAGGGTTTATAGCTTCGGAAGGGGAGAGGAGGGGATACAAAAATTACGAAGGAAAAATGTTGAGTTTATCCGATTACCACGCCTCGGGTTTGCAAAAATTTGGCAACCGTTGGAATTAGCGTGCAATCCGGTAGATACGTATCTGGGCATTTCTCAATCGTTACCTCTTACATTGTACGACGTTAGAAAAATTGGGTTCATTTATGATGTTGGGTTCCTTGAACATCCGGGGTTTTACCGCGAGTCGTTTTATACCCTTTCGGGCCTTACAGCATCGGTAGTCAAACGAGCTTCCCATATTATTACCATCTCTCAGGCTTCCGCCGATAGTATCCGTCGTCATTACGATGTTCCAAAAGAGAAGCTCACGGTATCGTATTTGGGTGTCGATATGGTGTTTCGACCGACGGGAAAAAAGCATGAGGCGAAACATCCGTATTTTCTCTTTGTCGGTTCGCTCAAGCCCGGGAAAAACATTCCAATGATGCTTCGGGCATTTTCTGAATTTCTTAAACAAAGCAAAACGATCTACGATTTTCTTTTGGTTGGCAGCGATTACTGGTTAGATCCGGGAATTTCGGCAACAATGAGTTCGCTCGGGCTACGAGACCGGGTTCACATCGTGGGATTTGTCGAGGACGATATACTTTCGGCGTATTACCGTGGCGCCGCGGCGCTGCTAAGCGTTTCCCGCATTGAAGGATTTGGGCTGCCTGTTGTAGAGGCTATGGCATGCGGCTGTCCGGTGATCGCATCCATCGCCGGGTCAAACCCGGAAGTGATCGGGGAAAACGGCATGCTCGTAGACCCGGATGATGAAGCCGAGGTGGTACGAGCAATGCAAAGAGTCACGACCGATATTAAGTTTCGGGATCGTTTGGCCAAACGCGGCCTCACGCGTGCCAAATCGTTTACCTGGCCCGGATTTGCAAAGCGTGTACAAAGGGTGATAGATCATACCTCTCCCCGTCCATGAAAAAGCCCACTATAGCCATCGTCCGCGGCACATTTTTGAATCGCTTTGAGATGCAGTTTTTTGAGCCGCTTATTACGCGCTATACCATAACGGCATTTAGCTCGCTTGCCCCGTATCATGATGCGTTCGCGTTTCCCGTCATTAAACTTCCAAGTCCTATGGACGTACCGGATGTTCCGTACAAAATGCCGATCCTGAACCGCATGTTTACCGACGCACATTATCTGTTGGGTCTTGAGCGTCGCCTCAGAGGATTTGACTTAGTTCATACCGCGGAAACGTATTTCCGTTATACGCAGCAGTGTATCGATGCAAAGAAAAAAGGCTATGTGAAAAAAGTTATTGCGACAGTTCTGGAGACCATCCCCTTTAACAACGAGGGTATTTGGGGGCGAACGGCATATAAAAAGCGCGCGCGCGAGGAACTTGACCACATCATCGCGCTGACCCAGAAAGCCAAAGAATCACTCATTATCGAAGGAGCAGACCCCCAAAAGATCACCGTTATCGGCCATTTCGTCGATACAAAGCGTTTTGCCCCAAAACGAGGCTGGATCAAGGATCGCGGCAACCCAAACAAGCGTATGTTTACTATACTTTTCGTGGGACGTTTGGAGGAATATAAAGGCGTCTATGATGTGGTTGCCGCCATAGATAGTTTGGCGCGGGATGATGATCTAAACAACGTTGGCGTTCGTGTGTTGTTCGTGGGAAACGGAAGCCAAAAACGCCAGTTGATGCTCAAAACGCGTCAACCGAGGAAAAATTGGCACTTGGAGCTAGCGAGTGCTACGTATGATGAAATGCCGAATATCTACGCCCGGGCAGATATATTTGTGGCACCTAGCAAGCCCCGAGTCAATCGGGGGAAACCCACATGGGAGGAGCAGTACTGTACCGCCCTCCTCGAGGCGCAGGCTGCTGCTTTGCCGATCGTGACCACCCGAAGCGGCGGAATACCGGAAAACGTCGGAAACGCGGCTATCCTCATCCCGCCCGGTAATACGAAAGCGCTCGCGGTGGCGATCAAAGATTTCCTCCTCAACCCCAACAAACGCAAGATGTATGCGGTTCGCGCGCGAAAGAGAGCGCAAACTGTCCACGACATTTCCATTGGCGCTGATAAACTCGCCACTGTCTACGAGAGCGTACTATAATACAGATATGAAGAAGCCCAAACTATCCGCTGTCGTTTTGACGCATAACAACGAAGGTACGATCGAGGAAACACTTAAAAGTGTTTCCTTTTGTGATGAGATACTCGTTGTCGACGATCATTCTACGGATACAACCCTCACCCGCGCAAAACAAGCCGGAGCCGCCGTTCTGACGCGATCATTAGACGGAGATTTTGCCGCGCAGCGTAATTTCGGACTCACAAAAGCGAGTGGAGATTGGGTCCTGTTTGTCGATTCAGACGAGACAGTGCCCAAAGAACTCCAACGGGAGATACAGGAGGCGATACAGAAGATCGACGTCAATGGATTTTATCTCAAGCGCCAAGACATGATGTGGGGTAGGGCGCTTACGTACGGTGAGACAGAATCCGTTCGGCTGCTTCGACTTGCCAGAAAAGAGAAGGGCACGTGGGTGCGTCCGGTGCATGAAGTGTGGAAAGTAACTGGGCTGGTTGCAACGCTTTCGACGCAACTTTTCCATACTCCCCATCCAGACGTCGCACATTTTTTGAGCGACATTAATAGCTATTCCACGATCAACGCGAAGCACCTCTCTGATACCGGTGTCAGAGCATCATGGTGGCATATTATGGCGTATCCCACTGCAAAATTTTTCCAAAATTATTTGATCCGAAAAGGATTTCTGGATGGGATGCCGGGGTTAATCGTCGCCCTCATGATGAGCTTTCATTCGTTTCTCACACGCGCCAAACTATGGCAGCTCCAAAAATAACTCGATTCGTGAACTACGTTGTCGTCCTTGTCCTCAGCGTGACCGCACTTAAGGCACTGTACTCGCTCTACCACGTGGTCACCACCTCCGCACCGGACTTTATGTATTACTATGAAGCAGCGTTGACCCTACGCGGTAGTGCCCAGCGTCATCTTTTGCCTCCTGCTTCGGTTCTTGTGTACATGCCATTAGGAATTTTTCCATACGAAATTTCCCAAGGACTTTGGATTCTCGTTTCAGCAGCATCTCTCGTCGCCACCATTTGGATCGTGGGAGCTTCTGTCGGGATAACGGAAAAAAAGTCGCTATTTCTTATCACTGCTCTTTCCTATCTTTCTTTTCCAACACAGTTTACCCTCGGGATGGGACAGGTAAATTTGCTTGTGCTTCTTCTTTTGGTGGTGTCGGTACGATTTAAGCACGCTCGGCATTCGCTTTGGGCCGGTATATCGTTTGCATTGGCGCTTTTATTAAAACCCGAGGTTATGCTTATCGCTCCGGTATTCTTTCTGTACCGGAAATGGCGAATGCTTGCTGTGACGGTATTGGTGATCGCGCTTACATTTCTAGTTTCGATAGGCATCTTTGGTATCGGTGCCTACGGCACATACGCCGAGCGGCTTGGCGGGCTTCTGACCGGGTGGCGTGATACCGACATCTACTACAACCAGAGCCTCGCCGGTTTGATAGCGCGTGGCGGAGGGACGGCAGGGTGGTACGTACTTTTTTCCACGCTCGTCCTTGGTACCAGCGTGTATGTATTTTGGAAAAAGAGAGTGTTGTTTCCTGACATAATCTGGAAATCACTCCCCATATTTATACTTGTGGAGCCGATCGCCTGGCAACACCATTTCGTCTTTCTGATACCGACGTATATATGGCTTTGGGTGAAACACGCACCGTTTCTTGTGCGTATGATGCTTGCCATAAGCTATCTTCTGGTCAGCTGGAATTTTGCATCGAGCGGATTTCTTGCTACGATGCCGTTAGGGTGGTTGCTTGCTTCGCACGCAACGGTTGGCGCGATCCTGCTTTGGTTCGTTTCGCTTATATGAACATACCGTTTGTACTAGCGCTTCTTGGTACTGGGTTTATCGGTGGACAGATCCTGTCTGTATCGATCATGTCCGGAGTGAGAGTCTCGTTTCTGGATGTTACCCTTGCCGCGGTACTTCTTTTTGGAGCATATAAGTCGAGGAAACCCTTCGACTCCGCTCAGGGCAAGAGGCGTTTCATCCCGCGACTTTGGGCGCCGATTCTCGCATTTACGCTCGTTTCTCTTATAAGTCGCGGAGATCTTTTCTACATCATACGTTGGCTGTTATATGCCGCCCTGTATTGGGTTACGGCGGATGCATTTTTTCCCCCGCGGTTATGGCGGAACATCTTAGCGGTTTCCGGTATCGGTATTGCGCTACTCGGGTTTGTCCAATATGTCCTGTATCCTGATCTTCGGAATCTCTATTACCTCGGCTGGGATCCACATTATCAGCGGCTTTTTAGCACACTCTTAGACCCTAACTTTACCGGCATCATCATGGCGTTTACGGCGCTTATACTTCTCCCAATGCTTAGGCGCGGTAAGTCCCCTTGGGTCGTCGGAGGACTCATGGCAACTCTTGGCGCACTTCTTTTGACCTATTCTCGGAGCAGCATAGGTGCGTTTGTGGTGGGTCTTGTGGTGTGGGGGATGTTTACAAAAAGAACCGTGTTGGTTGCCGCTATAGCGTTTGGATTCATTATGACATTTGCCGTGCTGCCGCACACAGGTGAGGGGAGAAACGTGTTTCGTACCGTCTCATCTTTTGCACGGATCGATAGCGCAAAGCAGGCTCTCACTCTGATACGGGAAAAGCCAATATTGGGTCATGGCATCAGACCCCGCGCGGGTATAGACACCAGTCTCCTTTTTCTCGCAGAATCGACGGGGGTAGTCGGGGTGCTTGTATATGGATGGTTGCTTGTGAGCCTTTGTCGCCTGGGTGTACGCGGATTGGCGTATAAAAAAACGCGGGAGGAAGCTGCCAGCTATTTGAGCGTGCTTGCAGCACTCCTTGTCCACAGTCTGTTTGTCAACTCCCTTTTTTATCCGTGGGTCATGGCGTGGGTGTGGGTATCGACCGGTGCCCTGGAGCAGGAAGTTTACCCCAGATCGGGGGATTACGGTTGATAGATGACTCGACGTTCTACGATTGTTTCGTTGCCGGCGGGATCGAGTGAAATGATCTTGAGTTTATTCTCTCCGTCGTTTAAGGGCATCGAGTACGTAAATGATCCGTCTGCCTTAAGCACGACGATCCGTCCGTTGATGGTGACTTTCATATCTTCATCGGTTACCCCGGAAACCGCCACTTTGTGTGTCCCGTCGTTCACCGTCACCCCATCCTCCGGTTTGTCTATGGTGAGTTTGGGTGCGGTGCGGTCAACCGCCGTTGTGATGACGTTGGAAAGATCGCTTACATTATTTTTTTCATCCATCTGCTTGGCACTCATAGATACTGTTCCTTCTTGAACGGGAATATCGATTACTTCAAATGAGCCATCATCAGAAATTACGAGCTTTTTATATTCAGCGTCATTTAGGTAGAGGATGAGTTGCATTTTGGGGTTGGCTTTCCCGTGGACCGTGAGTGTTGCGCTGTTGGTCGACTCCGGAAGGGGATCTAACATTGGCGGAAGCACGATCGGTTGCTGTTGTGATTGGGGAGAGCTTCCACGCAGACGATCAACAAGTAAACTAAATCCGACGAGCATCCGGAGGCCAAAAATCACTAAAAAAACTAAGAGCCCGATCGTGCCAATGAGAGCTATCGCGATCCTTCGCGCCGCATTTCTTTCCTCCACTCTTCGTAGTCGTGATGTGACCATGGGAGCCGACGATCGGATTCGAACCGATGACCCACGCTTTACGAAAGCGTTGCTCTGCCAGCTGAGCTACGTCGGCATGAGAATTATTGTATCAGGAAGCAGACCAGCGGGCAAAAATGCCGTTGGGCAGCAGTCGGCCGCTCGTGGTGTCTTTGAGTGCAAGTTCTCCAAAACTACTTTCCGAATCCATCATGTCGGTAAGCATGTTTCCGAGTACGATGCTGGATAAATCTGCAGTGTACGCATTGATAAGCACAAACGCGGGTTTTGGAGACAACAGAGATCGACATAGTGTGAGAAGATTTGGAAGGTCTTCCTCTATTTTCCACACTTCGCCCTTGGTGCCTCTACCGAAACGGGGTGGATCGAGAATAAGGCCGTCATACGTATGTCCACGTCTCGTTTCCCGATTTACAAATTTGACAACATCCTCCAATATCCAGTGAACCGGTTTATCCTGTAGCCCCGAAGCCCGAAGGTTATCATTGGCCCAATCGATTGCCGGTTTACTACTATCGACGTGGACAACCTCCGCCCCGGCAGACAAACAGGCAAGCGTCGCTCCCCCCGTATATGCGAAAAGATTGAGTACTTTGATGGGTTTCCCTCCTATCACTCGTTCCATCCACTCCCAATTGACTGCTTGTTCCGGGAAGACGCCGACGTGTTTAAACGACGTGGGTTTGAGGGTAAACACCAGATCATGGTATCGGATCTTCCAGTCGTCAGGTGGGGGAGTCTTGATGTTCCAGTGTCCATCATCTTTCGTACTTCGTACATAGGTCGCATTGGCTCCTTCCCATGTAGATTTCGGAGCACAGGGGTTCCAGATAGCCCGCGGATCAGGACGGGAAATGATGTACGTACCAAATCGCTCGAGTTTCGCCCCCTCTCCGCTGTCGATGAGTTCATAATCTGTCCAGTCAGACGGTGTCAGAATGCTCCTCATATGCGATAATTGTACCATGAGATCATTACTTGCTTTTTGTGTTGCATTCGCTGCTTCGTTTTTCATTATCTGGTATTACGCTGGGCCGGTCGATACAAACGGAAAAGAAACGATATTTGTTGTTCCTCAGCAGACAGATAATTTCGATGTTCCCCAAGAACTAAAAAACATACGTCTTGTCCGTAGCGCCCAGGTTTTCCGGTGGTTGTTGGGAGGCAAAAGCGTTGTTCCGGGCGGGTACAGGCTACGTCCATCGATGAGTGCATGGGCGATCGTAGAAGCTTTGACAAATGCTCCGCAGTTTGTATGGGTGACGGTGCGGGAGGGACTGCGGAAAGAGCAAATCGGAGAACTATTGGGCACCAAACTGGGGTGGACGAGTGAGCAGGAAGCCCAGTGGAACGCTTTGGGAGACGAAGGTCAGTTCTTCCCTGACACGTATTTACTACCGGTAGATGAGCCCGTATCGACAGTCGCCCAACGGTTTCACGACCGGTTTAACGAAAAATTTGCGCCGTTTATCGACCAGTTCACGGCAAAAAATATCATTTGGACGACGGGGATAAAAATTGCCTCGCTGATCGAGCGAGAATCCGGGGGAGACAGCGACAAACGCCTCATAGCCGGTATCATCTGGAACCGGCTCGAGAAGGACATGAAGCTGGAAATCGATGCCACGCTTCAGTACATCAAGGGAAACAGCGAGACGGGGTGGTGGTCGAGAGTCGTGTCTGAGGATAAATTCCTCAATTCTCCATATAACACATATCGGAACAAGGGACTTCCGCCGGGGCCGATCAGCAATCCCGGTTTAGCATCAATTGATGCAGTACTTCACCCCGAGGAAACCGATTGCATATTCTATCTCCATTCCTCTGATCGACAAATCCACTGCAGCGTAACGTACGCGGAGCACGTGGAGAATATCAGAACCTATCTTCAGTAAACGTGTGTAAAGAATTCGCTGAGGAAAAAGATGATATATAGTGAAAAGAGTCCCCATGCTTCGGGTTTTGATATCGTATGTTTGCTCTTTGCAAAGACATAAAACAGGATGAGCCCCACGACCAGAAAGGCCAGGCCTACCGCATAACTATTGTTGAGCGTAATCGGTTTACCGTACCACAGTGCCAGAATGCCGTATAGAAAGGAATTAAACGATGCCGATCCGAGATAATCGCCGAATGCGACCTGGTTGCTTTTCATAAAAAGCGACCGGACAATGAGAGACATTTCCGGCAGATTGGTGCCGATACCGATGATCATAAGACTTATGAAAAACTCGGACAATCCCAACAGTTGAGAGAAATATTCCGTTTGGCTGACGACAATCCTGCTTGAGGCAAATATGATCAATGCACCGGTCGTGATTTTGACAAATTCGGTCGAAACGGAGAGATTTTGAAATTTTGCCAGGGTCGCGACATTTCGCACAAATCCCCGGCGGTTTTCTATAAGAAGTGCCGAGATGACGAAAAGAAACACAGCAATCACGGCATCGGTTCTACTCACTTTTCCGTCAAACGATAAGAGTACGGGAGCGGCAACGACGATGAGCGGAAGGATCAGGTTATGGCCGCGGACTTCTTCGTTGATCTTAATGGCTCCACCGGTGATAGCAAGAAGCGGGATGACCATGAGGAAAAGGACGATCGATGCGCCGATCAGGTTTCCGACAAAGATGCCCGGATCATCGGAGAGCACTGCGTTGATCCCGACGGACAGTTCGCTGATGGACGTAAAGAATCCAAGAACGAGAAAAGAAACGATGAACGAAGAGAGCCGAAGCTTATGGGCAAGTTTTTCGACTGAACGGATCGCAAGTCCCGCTCCGATCCAGATACCGATAAATGATGCAGCGTAGAAAAGTATATGCGACCACATACTTTCCAGTGTAGCAAATTATTTGTTCCCTTGCGCATCCGGCCAGGGGTGGGGCATGAGGCTAGTGATGGGTACTTTCTTTACCTTCGTGCCTTCCTGGACTATCACCTGAATCTCTATCCCGGAACGCAAACTGCTTTCCCAGATAAGCTGCTTACAGATGTGGCAGTTGGGGCCGGTAATGGCGATAATTTCCGTTTCACCGTGTTGTGCGGCGTGTGCGAGGGCGACCGCTTCCGAGTGCATGGTGAGGGTCGCTGTATCCGATCCGTACGAAGCACCGGTATAGATAGAGCCCTTCTTAGTGAGCAGGGCGACTGCGTAGCCTTCCCCCGGTTTCGGATAGCATTGTTTGAGAGCAGCTCTGGCTTTCGCGAGCAGATCCTGACACACATCATCCGGTATATCGTACAGTTTTCTCCCTTGTACCATTCTATATTTGTATGCGGTTTGCTCGTCTGTCATAACGAGTTTAGAGTAATGATGTATCGACCCAAGTTAGCAGTTCCGTGTTCCCATCTAGCTCGATGAACCAAACCATGGGAACTTCCTCGTTTGACAAGTTTTGAACTTCTTCGATGATAGGTTGTTTGAATGGTTCTTTCGTAAAAACGGATATGTTGTAATAGTGCGAGTCGACTATTTTTCCCTTCCACCAGAAGCGCGTAGGTCCGTTGAGTAATAGCCCACCAGCTACGAGTTTTTTCCGTAGAAGTAAATCTAGGATTTCGTCTGCTTGTTGTTTGGTGGTAGCACTTATGTATCCTTGAAAGTAGCGAGACATATGAGCCAGTATACCAAATTGCTCGAACTTATTTTATCAAAAATTCGTGAGAAATG
>Ga0209542_10005737_pt1 | contig 24576 bp, 21 predicted proteins | sample RifCSPhighO2_01_FD_184028 | JGI IMG/M metagenome (GOLD analysis project Ga0209542, IMG submission 184028) | Soil microbial communities from Rifle, Colorado - Rifle CSP2_plank highO2_0.1 (SPAdes) (version 2) | ecosystem: Environmental > Terrestrial > Deep subsurface > Rock core/Sediment ...
CCTGAGCTTGCTGAGCAAGCGAAGGACAAGGGCGGTCTCCATGTCATCGGCACCGAGCGCCACGAGGCTCGGCGCATTGATGATCAGCTCCGCGGCCGCGCCGGTCGGCAAGGCGACCCGGGCTCGTCGCAATTCTTCGTTTCGACCGAAGACGATTTGGTTCGCCGATTCGGCGGCGACCGCTTGAAGAATATCATGGAACGGCTCGGGGTCGGCGAAGATGATGTGATTGAAAATCGATTTGTCTCGAACGCAATTGCCCAGGCCCAAGCTCGTATCGAAGGGTACAACTTCGATATTCGCAAATACACGCTTGAATACGACGATGTGATGAACAAGCATCGCCAAGCCGTCTATGGATTGCGCCGGCAGGCGTTGTTCAGCGATAGCGCCAAGCCGCTCATCGAAGAATATCTCCGAGACTATATTCGAAATTTAGTCCGATTTCACACCTCAAGCTATGAGTGGGACCTGAAAGAAATAGCCGAGTCGCTCCAAGCAGTAGCAGGCCCGGATAAAGATTTAGAGTCAAAAATCCTCAACCATGAATCGCGAGATCAGGAATTGCTGATCGGCGATCTTGAACAATACCTGGTTGAAAAATATGCCGCGCGTGAGGCGGATCTCGGACAAGAGCAGATGCGCCAACTGGAAAAGGTGGTTATGCTTCGCTCGATCGATGAGATCTGGGTGGATCACATCTCGGCGATGGAACATTTGCGCGACTCGGTCCGCTTGCGCGCCTATGGCCAGCGAGATCCTCTCGCCGAATACAAAGTCGAAGCCCAGAAGATGTTCGGCCAGCTTTTGGAATCGATCAAAGCGCAAGTCGTGAATGTGATCTTCAAAGTCCAGATTATGAACGCTCCGCGACCGGCTCAAACTGTGGAAATCCGTCCGGATATCACGAATAGTGAAACGATCACCGAGCGGGAATCCAAGCGCGTCCAAGCTATTAACACCATCGAAGAGAAAATCGGCCGTAACGACCCCTGCTCGTGCGGTAGCGGTAAAAAATATAAAAAATGCGGGTTACTTAATACCGAAGAGCATCAACAGTTAATGTCCCAGAAATAATGAAAACTCATGTATTACGGATGCGATCGGAGAATCGGGATATTTTTGATGCAATCAAAGAAGGAAAGAAAAAAGTTGAGACACGAGCTGCGTCCGACAAGTTTAAAAAGATTGAAGTCGGGGATAAACTAAAATTTTTGTGCGGGCCGTCATCCTGGGAATCCACGGTAGCCGCGGTCAAAACATTCAAGACGATTCCTGCCCTGCTGAAAACATACAAGCCTCAGCAGATTAATCCAAAGATAAAAACAGGGGACAATTTAAGGGATATGTACTACAGCTGGCCCGGCAACAAGGAGCGCATCAAGAAATACGGCCTCATCGCTCTGGAACTTAAATAATAACGGTCGCCTAAGGCGACCGTTATTATTTGACGCTGATTCCCATTTCTGCCGAAAGTTCCTCCATTTCGGCGACGAGCTTGCCGAGGCCGACGTTGATGCCGTCGATCCAGAATTGTTCATTCGTCGGGTCAAGCCCGAACGGCTTGAGCAACTCAAGGGCATCCTTAGTCCCGCCGGCCCGAAGGAGATCGAGATAGAGGGGTTCAAATTGATCGCCAAATTTGTCCTTCTGCGCGTAAAGGCTATGTGAAAGCAATTGGCCGAAGGCATACGCGTATACATAAAATGGAGAATGGAAGTGGGAGATGTATGCCCATAAATGTTCAGCGTTTTCATATGTAAATACATCTCCGTCGTTACCATAAAACTCTCGAGTTACCTCAAGCCAAATCTTGTCGAGTTCTCCTATGGAATGCTTTTTGGGTTCACTCCAGGTCGTGTAGCTCGGATCCATGCCGTGAATTCGCCGTTCGAAATTTGAAAATGAAATCTGCCGCACGACAGTGTTAATCGTATCTTCGATGGTTCCACTGATCAGAGCGAGAAGGGCTTTTTTGTCGCCTTGCTCAATTAGTTGTTGCTTTAAAAAATTAAACGTAGTTGCTTCGCCAAATACTGAAGCTGTTTCCGCGTATGCCATCGGCGCAGAGTACATGAGCGGACCCTGTGCCTCGCCCGCCAAGGTGAAGTGAACTGCGTGACCAAGTTCGTGAGCCAGGGTCATTACATCATACCGCGAGCCGAAGTAATTCATAAATACGAATGAAGCAGTCTTTCGACCAGGAAGAACTACCGATGAGCAAAATGCACCGCTTCGTTTGCCTTTGACCGGAGGCACATCTAAACGTCTATGCTCGATCATAGTTTCGACAATTCCAGCTAAAGTGGAGCTAAAACTTCGATACGCTGTGAGCACGATTTCGAGCGCTTTGTCGAATGAAATCTTCGTGTCGTCATGGAAAGGTAAAAGGGCATTTCGATCGCTCCATTTGAGGGTTTTCATGCCGAGGTGGGCTGCTTTTAAACGGTAATAACGTTGAGACAAGGGAGCTGCCACCTCCGTCACTGCTTTATGAAGCACTTCAACCGCCTCATCAGGTATTCGATTGGACTTGTTGCGGCTGGCCATGGGGTGGGAATACTTCCTATCTTTCACTTCCAAAGCAGTGCTACCAGTCTTCATATACAGTGTTTGGGCCGAATATTTTCCGAATGGTCCAGCCATAACCTGATCGACCTGCTTTAGCATTGCGGCTCGTTCTTCCGGGTCTTTGGATTCAGTGAGAATATTTAGAGCTTCTTCAAAGGTCTTTTTTTCTCCTTTGTATTCTATTTCCAAATCCGCTTCGAACTCATCGAAAAATTCTGACCATGAGCCAGGGCCGAAAAGGGAGCGTTTCGTGAGCGCGGACTCGACTGGTTCGCTCAAGTAGTGATTTTTAAATACCCTCGAATATTCGATGTAGGGTTTGAATTTTTTAACGGTCGGATCTGTTTCATAGAGCTGATCAAGGATAGCCTGGTCTAGGGCAACCATCTCAAGGTCGAAAAAAGTCATGTATTCGCCGTAGATGTCGCTCAGCTTTCTATCGACGTCGGCAGATTTTGCTTTGACCACTGGATCGGCAACATTCAAGCTCTGCTGAAGGCCGATATAATTCAGCTTGGCCGCCAGCATGTCGATTTCCTCCACATCTAAAAGTGCTGGTCCGAGCTTCTCGGCCAGCTTGTTTTTATAGGTCTCATTGAATTTGCGATATCTTTCAGTCAGTATTTCGAGGTCCTTGTCGATTTGTGGATCGTCTATGCCGGAATAAAAAACAGACAGGTCCCAGCGATATGATTCCGTCCCGAGGTTATCCTTTGACATGATTACCCGATATATTAGCATTATTACCATGCCCGGCAAATTCTCTTCTATTAAACTGTCGCGGTCCTCGCTTAAGCTGTTTCAGGATTGCCCGCGCTGTTTTTGGCTGGATCTCCATCACAAAGTCCGCCGCCCGCCTGGATTCCCGTACACACTCTCCATTGCGGTCGACTTCCTGGTGAAGCAGGAATTCGATAAATATCGGCGCCAAGGCACGCTCCCGCCGGTGCTGGCTCGACATATTAAAGACGCGACGCTGTACGACGGACCCGAACTGCCGCAGTGGCGAGACAACTTTAAGGGCGTTCAGCATTTTGACGAGGATTTAAATGCCATGCTCTATGGTGCGGTAGACGATGTTCTGAAATTCGCCGACGGGTCGCTCGCGGTTATCGATTATAAATCTTCCGGCGCGCGGGAGATAAAGATCTACGATGACTATCAGAAGCAGATGGACATCTATTCCTATATCCTTGCCCGTAACGGATTTCAGACTCATCCGGAAGCTTACTTCGTATTCTACCAAGTTGATAAAAGTGGGGGCGGATTCCAGAATGCTTTGCCGTTCATTGAACAACTCAAAGCAATCAAAGTCGACAAGAGCTGGGTCGGCGATGTATTCGAGCAGGCAGTCATGGTCGCCCGACGCGACACCCCGCCCGATTTAGAAACTCCCTGCGAACATTGCATTTACGTCCAGAAGGCAGGTGCGTTCATGCCTGCCCTGAAGAATGAAGGGAATGCTCCTATCCCGAGCGAAAGCGAGGGGCTACCTACCAAATCTCGGTCAAGCCGCATTGCGGCGGCATCTGAACCAATCGTCCTCGCCGAATAAAAAAGCGCCCCGCATGGCGGGGCGTGTCTCATAGTTTGACCGGATCGTGCTTAGTGATCGTACACTCGGAATGGTACTTGCCCGGGTGCTTCTTCTGATGTTCAGTCATGGCGATAGTGTCCACTTCGATTGAGCCTGCGAAGGGAAGGTAGTCTTCCTCGCCGCAACTGAAAGTAATCCACCAGGCTCTCGTGTGATGAGTATGCCGATGATGCTGGCGATCTTTGAACTTTTCGGTTGCCCCGGGCCCCTGCTTTTTGCGGGCCTCCCGATTGTCTCGTCGCGTGTTTCCCATCACGTCCTCACTATTCTTGCAGAAATGATCCTTTCTAACAATTCTATGGGCTTTTGCGTTGGATATCCTAATCTTTCCTTTGAATGAGAAGAAATGGCTCGAAATTCTAACCACAGATTTTGAACTGGTTTTCCCTCAACTTCGTCGGCGAATTGTTTGTACCGAGGAACGCCATTTTTAGTAAAAAATATTTTTTCTTCGGCTAGCGCTTTGTCTATTCTTTCTTGAGACCATCTCCAATGTGTACCCTTGGGTGGTGTAAGTAATCCTCTGTCGCCGAATATTTTTGATTCACCTTGTCCTGGAGCATTCATGGAAACAGATTTGTACCTTCTGCCCGTATTCTCATCTATCTTAGAATATTCTTCCTTGGTTTCTTCCTCAGTTCTAGAAATAAAAACTTTATTAAAAGTGTAATTGCTGGACTTTGTGTAAAAAAATATTGAATCAGTAATTACTCCAAATTTTTGACCGTCATTGTGACTATTGGATCTCCGCCAAATGATCTCATTCTGAAAGTTATTTGGATGGAAAACTTGATCAAGCATTTGTTTTATATAATGGCTTGAGTGCCAATCACAGTGGTAATAAAATGATCCAGTGCTTTTTAGGACCCGATATAATTCAAGAATTCTTGGACGCATGTAACTGATATAAGCTTCTACATCACCAAACCGATCTTCAAAAGCTCTCCTTTCTTGAATGTCGCCCCAGAAAACTTCGTAGTTCCGACCACTATTAAACGGCGGATCGATATAAACCAAGTCTACTGACTCATCCGGAACTTCCTTAAGTATTTCAAGGTTATCTCCGCAGTAGATTGAGTTTATTTTAAGCTGATGTTTTGCCATAAATCTATTATCTCGCAAGTCGTAACTGACTACAAGCTCTTGCAATCAGTAGGTAGATATGCTACCATATCTCCATGCCTGAAAAAGAAAAAACAGCCCGCAACCAGAAAATCATCAAAGCATGGAAGGCCGGAATGGGATATCGGAAGCTCGCCAAGGCCTATTCGCTCCACTATACTACTATAGCGAATATCATTACCCGGGAAATAGCCCGCGGAAAGCTACGGAGTAGGTAGTTATGCACAGCTTTGATTGACGCTAGATATTGTCGGGTATATATTAGAGACATCCTTAACAAACCAGTCCGTCCGCCCTCGTCCATTTACATGGCTGAAGGTAGGCGGATAGGTCGTTTGAGCCAATTGGCTATTTAACTCTCCTGAGGTATAATAATGGGCATGGATAGCAAGCCCATTCTCCGTTCGGAATATTTCTACAAATTTTTTCAGTGTCCGCATTGGATTTGGTATGACATTTATGGCGACGGCCAGCATAAGCGCGATGTCCCGCCGCTGTTAGACCTAATCTATAAAGGCAAGATGGTTCGGGCCGATCAGGATCTAGTCGTTCATAAGAAATTCGAACAGATCAATCCGGAACAATTCAAGGACCTCGATGAGGCGTTTTTGGCCACGCTCGAGCTGATGAAAAAAGGCAAGAATATTTATCACGGCGTGCTCATGTCCGAGGATTGGGTGGGCATGCCGGATTTGCTTGAAGCTCGGCCGGGGAAATCATGGCTTGGCGATTGGCACTACGTGGTCTACGACGCCCAGAATTCGCTCGCCCTTGGCGACGAATACAAATTCCAACTCATTTTCTACAGCCTCATTCTCGAACGCATCCAGGGCGTTCGGCCCACGGAAGCATTTGTCATCGATCCGCAAGGGAACGAACGGTCATTTGCGATCGGCGAATTCATTGACCAGTTTCATCTCACCCGTCTTCAAATCGAAAAAATTCTCAACGGCGAAAAGCCGGCGCCATTTTTGAAGGCCGGCTGCAAGCGCACGCCCTGGTATTCACTCTGTCTGTCGGAAACGGAGGGCTGCAGCGACGTTTCGCTCATTTATCGAATCAGCCAGGCTGATCAGCGGCGGTTGTACGAAATCGGCATCAAGACGATCAATGACCTGGCGGCGACAGATTTGAATTTTCTGCATCGCGAGCTGGAGGACTGGCAGTTTGACAAGATCGTGCGTTTTTCCAATCAAGCCAAATCGCTTATCGCCAACGAGCCGCTCATTCTGCGCAAGCCGCTGTTTCCAGAGGTCCGCTATGAAGTATATTTCGATATCGAATCCGATCCGCTTCGGGATATTGATTATCTCCTCGGCTGTTTGGTGAAAGACACGAAGACCGGTACCGTAGAGTACAAGTCATTTTTGGCGAAAGATAAAGCGCATGAACCCGAGGCGTGGCGCAAGTTTCTCGATTTCGTGGCCGGGCTTGAGGATTTTGTTATCTATCATTACGCTTTTTACGAACGGGCGGTGTTTGATCGCTTAGCTTTGCGCTATGGCGCACCCTCGGCGCTGGTTGAAAAGTTTAAAGAAAACACGATCGATCTGCACCTGAAACTCGTGGATACGGCCATCCTGCCAATTTATTTCTACTCACTGAAGGATGTTGGTGCGTATTTTGGATATAAATGGAATGATCCCCATGCCGGCGGGGCGGAATCAGTTCTGTGGTTTAACGAATGGCTCGAGAAAAGGGACGAATCTGTAATGCAAAAAATTCTTCGATATAACGAGGACGATGTTCGCGCCACCATGATCGTCAAAGATTGGTTAGCCGGCCAGAAACCCCAAAAGAACCAGGAAAAAGAGTCACTTGATTCCATCGGATGACTATGGTTTAATCGGGTAAAGGAGGGTGGCCATGGCTGATGAGAGCTATGAGAAGTACCTGCAGGAACGGCGGCGGGAGCTTCTCGAGCTCTCGCCGGAAGTCCGCCAAGCGTTGGTTCTTTTGCATCCCCATCGCCTCAAGGCGATCAAGGGCGTCGGCCATCGCGATTGCAATAGGTGCGTGCTGGCCTGGGTCTACGGCTGCGTGATCGAGAGCTGGGAACGACTCGATCCGCACATGCAGAGACGGATGTATCGGGACGGCTGGACGGTCTACATCTTCAACGCGTTCATCCGTTGGCATGACCTCGAAGATATCGTCCGAAATTCTCCGATCGCAGTCCGGACCGATCAGATTGAAAAGCATCGGTATGGTCTGCTCCGTGGTTATTTCTACGAACCAACCGATCTTCTCGCCGCGTGACCCTCTCGGGTCCGCGGCGATTTTGTTGTAGTTAAAAACGCCGGGCGGATATCATCCGCGCCGGCGCTCGTGCTTTTATTTGCCCCTTTTTGTTCCGAGAAAGGCTAGCCATCCAGGCCAGTCGGCATAGTGCTGACGGGGATTGGAAGGAAGTTTAGGGTCACGCTTGTATTTTTTAGGGTACTCGCGCTGATTCCTTATTCCTGATCTCCTCGCAGCCTTAGTTGCTGATCTCCAAGAAGGGTAAAATCGATCTTTTGATTTTATGGCCAAGAAATCATTCCAGCCTGGAAAATCTGGGTACAATCTCTTGACCATTCGCCTAAGTCTCCTGTCTTCTTTGAACCGAAGAACATATTCCTCGGGAGTCTTAATCCCAAGTTTTATCGCAGCTCTGCTCGCTTGTTTCCAGGTTGGGTATACTCTGGTCTCAAGGAACGCTTTCCAACCTGGAAAGTCTCGATAGAACCGACCTGGATAATTAGGCAACCTGAGGTTTTGTTTGCACTTCTTCCTGTAGTTCAGAGAGCTGGTTATTCCTAGAGAAATCGCCGCCTCTGAGGCAGTTTGCCAGGTTAAGTATGGTCTTTCCTTCTTCTCCTTACCTATAAAAACTCTGAAACCTGGGAAGTCCTTATAGGTGTCGGCAGGTCGAGAAGGTAGGCACATATCTTGCTTGTACTTACTGGGGTATTCCTTAGAGGAAGAAATTCCGAGTTTTTGAGCAGCTTTTCCTGCTTCCTGCCAAGTGGCGTAGATCCGACCTCTTCTACCAAGAAATATCGGAAACCCGGGAAAGCCCGAATAGTCGGCAGGTCGAGAAGGGAGTCGAGCATCATCTGTGTACCGTTTTGAATATTCAGGTTTACTGCGGATCCCTAGTTGTTGTGCCACACGACTTGCTTCCTGCCAGGTATGGTAAAGTTCCGCTTCAAGCCGATCGGCGACCTGAAGGATGGTCATGATCTGCTTGGTGAAAGTGAATCGGAACTTTCTGCCAGAAACTACGAGCATCTCCTGTGGGCTTCCGCCGCCACCCGGTCCTTTCCGTCGCTCGATTTTATCGACCAGATTCTTAACCATCCGAATCCGGTCAATATTTGCCACGAAGTCCAAAACAAGAAGTTTGTGTTTTCCAGGTCGTAAGCCGCGGCCCATTTGTTGACGAAAGACGGTTTCTGATTCCGTTGTTCGGGCGAATACGACAAGGCCAATATCCGGGATATCAACCCCTTCGTTGAACGCGTTGACTGCACACAGCCGTTGAACCGAACCATTTTCGAGTTTCTGTAGCGCATCTTCGTTTTCGCTTCTGGTTCGCCTTGAGTGGTAAACACTCGAGTTTGTGAGAAGTTTAGAAAATTCGTCCGCGCGGCGAATGTTCTGACAAAACACAACCGTCTTTTGCTTGTGTGCACGAACGATCTGGGCGATCTTCTTTTCACGCTTCTTTACGAAGAGGCGTTTTTTAACTTGTTCCAATGGGATTCTTTCCCCATTACCAAGGACGCGCTTTGCAATATCACGAAGATAGCGTTCATTAAGCGAGTCATCAGACATGAGATGGTATTCGATCGGCGGCAACCACCTCTTTGCGATCGCTTCCTCGAGAGATACTTCAGCGATTTCTTTTCCAAACAGTTCCCGAATGTCTTTACGATCCATCCGATCAGGCGTCGCAGTCATTGCAAGTTTAAGACACTTGAAATATTCCACGACTTTTCGGTAGGTTTGGGCGTGAGCGTGATGGCTTTCATCAAAGACAAGCCATTTAAAGTACCGCGGCCCGAACTCTTCGAGATGATTGTGCATCGTCTGCAACGTTGCAAAGACGATATCCGCACCCTCTATCTCTTTTGTCTGGCCGTTGAATGTTCCAAATGTAAGGTTCGGGAACACTGAGGCGTACTCTTTGTCCCGCGCCTTGCTAAGAATGGCGTTGTTATGCACGAGGAATAAACCCGGCAATTTTCCAATTCTTTTCATGGTCCAAGCCGATGTCAGGGTTTTCCCGAGACCGGTTGCCATGACCACGAGTGCTTTTCCGTCAGTACGGAGTGCATGAGTAGCCTTGGATATCACTGGCCTCTGGTAGTTCCATGGTGTCCGCTTGGTCATCTTCATCTAGCTCTCCTTGTCAAAGACCGATAAGGCATGATTATAATTTTAAATTGTAGTTATGTCAATTTAAAATAAACCCGCATCACTATGATGCGGGTGGTGTTTGTTCACGACGGAGATACTTTCTTCTTTTAAGCGCGTCGCGAGCTGCTTCTTTTTCAGCCTCTTTTTTTTGAAGGCACTAGTTTGGGGCTTCTCCCTAATTCGAGTTCTCCAGCATAAACTCCGGCTTTGAAGTTTTTGATATGATCGGGACCTGACTCGTTAACAATACGATATGTGGGAGTTACTCCCAAATGTTCCTGAACTAGGTTTTGCAGTTGACCTTTAGAATCGTATTCCGATTGCTTTTTGATGAGCTTGGGCAGTTCCACCAGCACGGTGCGGCTGATTAATTTCTGGCAGGCAGAGTATCCTCGGTCGAAATAGACCGCTCCGATGACTGCCTCCAAACAACAACTCAAGATCACCAGTCGGGCTCTTCCTGTATTCTTTGCTTCACTTCGAGATAATAGGATAAATTGTTCGAGCCCTAACTTTTTAGCTACTTCTCCGAGATGCTCACGATTTACGACCAACATCACCAGATTGGTCATTTCTCCTTCCGAGCCGTGGTGGTGAAGATAGAGATGTTCTTTGGTAACCAATTCTAGAACAGCATCTCCAAGAAATTCCAATCGCTCATTGTGGGGAACGGGATGCCTTCCGTCTTCATTCAGATAGGAACGGTGGGTAATCGCCGACAGCAAAAGCATGTGATCTCGAAACTTTATTCCCAAGATTTCTTCCAGGGATTCGATGTTTTTCAATGTGCCCTCCTAAATTACAATACCACAACTTTGTATTCTTGACAACTATGACGTAAAAAGTTACTATAAATACCCGTACATTAAAAATTTCTTCTTAAACAACGGAGGATCCGATGCGAGAGATCAAGGCAAGTGCAAATGGAATCCCCGTTGTATTCACGGGGGCATCGAAGGAAATCTGGGATTTCCTCAGAACAAAGTTCCCAGGCAAGGAAATGACTATTCGGCATCATGATGCCAAGAAACTGGCTGAAGAAGCCGGCATGGAAACAGCGCAGACACTTTGGGATTTACTGCGCCGGTTTGAAAGTAGAGGACTGCTTCAAGATCGCCGCCGATTCGAGGGTATAGGGATAACTTGGCGTTTCACCGAATTGCCGATCGGAGTTACGGGCAAGGTTCATGATCCTGAAAAGCCAACCTTGGTGGTACCTGTTCACGAAGGAAGTGGCGGACTCGATACTTCGCACGTCTTCCTGCCAAGCGTACACTTCAGTCGTGACCTTCGGGACGAGTCTGACGAGATTCTGTTGCAAATGTATATGGCGGATGTGAGGAAGTTTGTTCTGTTGACCAAGGCAGAGGAACAGGAGTTAGGTCGTCGGATCAAGGAGCAGAAGGACCCAGAAGCGCGGGAGAAGATGATCAACCACAATCTACGGTTGGTCGTACACTGGGCTTTTAAGCATAAGGGCCGAGGACTGCCTCTCATGGATCTCATTCAGTATGGGAACGAAGGCTTGATCACAGCGGTTGAGCAATACGACCATACTCAAGGCAACAAGTTTTCAACCTACGCGTCCTGGTGGATTCGTAGTAAGATTTGGAGAGGTCTCCAGGATGGCGTGAACATGATTCATGTTCCCGTTTATATGTACGAATTGTTCGGCAAAGTTTCCAAAGCGATAAAAAGTCTGGAAAAAGAAGGAATGACAAGTCCTTCCGCCGAGCAGATCGCAGAAAAAGCGGGGATGCTGCAGGAAGAAGTGAAGTGCCTCCTTGAATTTAGTCGTACTTCCCAAGTCACAGAACTTGACGCGGTCGTAGGGCTAAGTGGCCTCAACGGAAAGCGTGAAGGAGAGGAAGGTGATACTCTCGGGGCGTTTATCGAAGATCCTTCGTCGTTATCTCAAGAGACAGTGGTCATGGCAAAGCGGGCTATGGTGCGATTGTCTCGGCAACTGGAGATTGTTTTAGGCCGGGTCTGGGATAAGCGTAGGGAGTATCTCCCTCCTCTTATACTTTACCTGGGCTTAGACAATGCTACCTATGCCAAACGGAGCATGGATAAGGTGGCAGGAAACCTTGAACTCATTCGGGGGCATCGAGTTACTCGCAGCCGTATTCAACAAGTAATTGAGGGGGCTTGTCGAATAGCCGGGATTTCCTCAGAGGATCTTAGATGGTTGGTAGAGCGGCTACGATTAGCGTCCGAAATTACCGAGGAGCCATTGAGGACTTACTCACCATCGGCAGTCCTCGAGACGATTAAACTGCCAGTAAATTCTCACCCGAAGTTCAATGCTCCCCATCTGGTCTGGAGCAAACCGGAAACTAAGGCAAAACTAGAGCATAAGCAGGCAGGGTCCTCAGCACCCGTTCCTACACTTCCACTCGAGTTGCTGAACTTTCTGCCAATTATCGAGAAGGAGGTGTTTAAGGCTTACTACGGGCTTGGCACAAAAAGAAAGGAAGCAGAGGAAGTTGCCATTGAGTTTGGAATGCCAGTGTTGAATATTCGCCGGGTCATCGAGCGTGTGTGGGCGAAGTTGAAAGATCAGGGCGTTGTAAAGGAACCACATTTGCTTCTGGCGGCGATGAACCGTTCAGGGCGAGACTGACTTATGAAGTCAGTCTTTTTTTAAAAAAATAGCTCTGAGATTTTATCTCAGAGCTGAAGATGATCGCTTTTTACTTTTTGCTGCCTTTCTTCGTTTATTCGGAAACTTCTTCACACGTCCCATGATCCGCCTGCCTTGCCGCAGCTCAGGAAAGTGATGATAGATATACTTGAGTTCTGTGATGATTTCCGTAATACGCTTCTTGGCTCCCATCCGTGCGTATTTTTGAAGATCGAATTTAGAAGTCACGACTCTCAAGTGCTTTTGTGTCCGTCTGGATCGAGTTTTCGTTCTTACTGTTCTCTTGACCTTTTCTTTTTGAGGTTCACGTCCCTCAGTGATCGCCCGAAGTCTTGTGATTGCCTTTGTTGTGACTTCCCACACACCACGCTCCGAATTACTGAGCAGCCCTTTCCGGCGTAGACGGATCATATACACGGAAGGTTGACTTGCCACTTTGCTGGCTAGCTTTCGGAAGTTCGGAATCGTCAGTTCGCCGCTTTCGGGCACTGCGCTTAATGCGGCCCAGAAAATCTCGCCCTCTTTGGCCGTTAGTCCAAGAGGGGATAAGATTTTACTTTGATCCGGATGTTGAAGTACGCGCTGAATCAGTTCAAATCTTGGATTTGACAACTATCACCTCCAGATCAACATGATACATTACTTTTTTGTTAAGTCAATTAGTGATGGACAGCATCACTTTATTGTTATACAATATTGCTCTGATAAGGAGAGTTTCCATGGCTCATTCACAATCGAATACCGCAAAGCAAAACGAGCTGAGGGAACGGATTCTCTGTGTCAATGAGATCCTGATCGACCAAGAGATCCTGCCGCCATCGATGGGTGAACACCTTCCGATGTCTGAAGCAGGTCTCCAATCGATATTTCCTCAGCGTTATCGTCTCTTTCGAAAGATCTGGGAAAGCCACACAGGCTTGTCTCCCGAGTTAAGTGGAGACGAATTGGACGAAATATCGAAGTGGCTGTACATGGTCAATTCTCTTGATCGGTATACCACTCGTCACCGGCAGGCTAATCAGAAAGACCAGACTCTTTGTGCCCCTCAATTTAGAGTGTTTGAAGACATCAAAGACTTTCTGGAAAATGGGGGAACACAAGGATACATCAAGCTACCTACTGGCACCGGGAAGACGGTTATTTTCTTGGAATTGATCGAAGCAATCGGTTTGCGGGCACTGATCGTGGTTCCCAAGAAGATGCTCATCGAACAAACCACTGAGAAGCTGTCCGAATTCACCGAGGACTTGGACGTAGGTAGAATTTATGCCGATGCCAAGGAACATGGTCGCCAAGTTACCGTCATTACCTATCAGTCGCTCGCGGGAGAATTAGGGCGAGGATCCCTACGGCTGAATGGATTTGACCTTGTCATCTTAGATGAGGTTCACCAAGCCCTGAGCTGGCGCCGGTCGGATGTGATACGGGAACTCAAGTGTCTCGTGAAGATCGGATTTACGGCGACACATCGTTTCTCTGATAAAAAACAGGCCTCTAACCTTCTCGGGGCTCCGATCCACACAATGGAGATCCCGGAAGCGATCGAGGAACGCCTCTTGAGCCCGTACTCGGTGATCATTGCAGAAACTGAAACCGACATCACTGAGGTGCCGGTTATGGGTACTGGTGATTATCATCCGGAAAAACTGGAGGTGGCAATTAACGTAGCTGCTCGAAATCGAGTGGCTACTCGACTCTATCGGAGCATGTTTGAGGGCAAAAAGGCGATCGCGTACTGCCAAGGCGTCCAGCACGCACTGGATCTTGCGCAGGTGTTTGTTCAAGCAGGGATCCCAGCCGCGGCGATTCACGGCAAGCAGAAAGTAAAGGAACAACTAGATCTTCTTCGTAAGTTCCGAAAGGGTGAAGTTAAAGTTCTTTGCAATTCGGATATCCTCATCGAAGGGTTCGATGAGCCGTCAGCGTCAGTGTGTTTAAACCTACGGCCTACCCTCTCAACGGTAGTTGCAGAGCAGCGTGGAGGAAGAATTCTACGCTTAGATCCGAATGATCCGAACAAGCGGGCAATTATCGTTGAGTTCGTCGACAGAAACCGGGATCGGAAAAAAGTCCAGGTTACTTTTCCCGAGGTTTCAGGTGCTTCTTCCATTGGTGGCAACTCTCGACCATCATTCCCTGAGGTTGAGGGGGTAAATATCATCAGTATCTCTGAGGATGTGGATGAATATGTGCAGAACATGGCGCAACGGAGAAGCGAAGCCGCTCCGATCGGTTGGACTAGTTCTTCCGCTCTAGCCGCAGCGCTAGGGATTAGATTTCAGGTAGTTGAGTTTGTCGCCAATCGGCTTCGAGCTGAGCACCCTGAATGGTTCCAAAACTATCTCGTAGGGGTTAAACGGTATCGGGAATTCTATTCACCCGAACTTACCGCCCGCCTCATCAGGGAGGTTCAGGCAAAAGAACCTGCCCCGTCTGGATGGAAAACGGACCATCAGATGTCTCGAGAACTTGGGAGGATGCTGCGGAGCATCCAGAAAGCTGCCGCACTGCTTGGCGCTAACCATCCGGAGTGGTTTCGGATGTATCTCGATCGTGTGGAGGTTAGCACTGAACATTATTCTCCTGAGTTAGTCCAGGAAATGAGGAACTATTTCGGAAAAAAATGAGCCCAGCATGATCGCGATCATGCTGGGCTTTTGTATTGCGAACGAATCAGCTCAACTCTGTGAGTAAGAGTGGCATCTGACTTAAGGAGCTGCTCAATTCTTCGAAATCCATGCATGATGTTAGAATGATCACGCTTCAGCATCCTGCCGATTTCGGGGAAAGACATTTGGAGGTCTGTTCGTAGAAGATACATAGCGACCTGGCGAGGTGATGAGTAGGTAGCCTTTCTATTACGGCTGATTAATTCGTCCAGAGTGACTTGATACGCCTGGCAAACAGTGGTAAGTATCCCTTCTGCGGTTAGTCTCTCCTTAGTGTTTTTGATCAAAACCTCAATCGGTTTTTTTGATCGACTCACTTTCCGTCTTGATGTCGGAATGCGATAGTTCCAGAAAGCTTTCTCTCTGGCTGCGGTTTCAAGTTCATTCTGTTCCTTCTGATGAGGTCCGCAAAGATCTGAATTGTTGTAGCTCGAGAGGCTTGTTGAGCACCCCTGGAACCACTTACACTTTCTTTCTTGACTCATAAAGAACTCCTAATATGACTTTATTACCCTAAAATCCTTATGATGTAAAATGGATTGTTTGACATAAAAAAACTGGCGTGTTTAAATCTCAAGGCATACAATTCTCATGAATCGGAACCTGTTTCTCATTTGCATCATCGTCGGTTCGTTGCTCTTGTCTCTTTTCGTCGCCCCGCAGTTCGCGAACAAGGTTATTGACATAACTCATCTGCCGGTACCAAAGATATCGGCACGGCCGTTCCGCCTCGGCCTCGATCTGCTTGGCGGCACTCATCTTGTGTACCAAGCTGATCTGTCGAAAGTTAAAACGTCTGCGGCCGACTCCATGAGCGGCGTGCGTGATGTGGTGGAGCGGCGGGTGAATCTTTTTGGCGTGGCGGAACCGGTGGTCCAGGTGTCGGGCAATGACCGGCTGATCGTGGAGTTAGCAGGAATCAAAGATGTGAATCAGGCAATCCAGCTCATTGGCCAGACACCGTTTCTGGAATTTCGAACCGAGCTGCCGCGTGACCAAGGCGATCAAATCATTAAAATAAAGATGGGCGTGCAGGCCGGGGATTTAACCGCCGCTGTGCTGTGTGATCCCAACAATGCCCAAGCGTTCGCTAGTTTTCTACTTCAGTACGGTGCTGATCCATGTTTTCAGTCGGCCGGCTTAGACGGCTCTCATTTGGAAACCTCCCAGCTGGTATTTGATCCGCAAACCTATCAGGCCCAAGTCTCACTCAATTTAAACGATGAAGGGACGAAACGTTTCGCTCAAATTACCCAAGCTAATGTCGGCCGGCAGGTAGCCATCTATCTGGACGGCTTGCCTATTTCCACGCCGGTCGTGCAAACGGCCATTACCGACGGCAACGCGGTGATTTCGGGCAACTTCACGCCTGAAGCGGCCAAGACGCTGGTGGAACGCTTAAATTCCGGAGCGTTGCCCGTGCCGATCAGCTTGATTAGCCAGCAGACCGTGGGCGCCAGCCTGGGCAACGAGTCGCTTCAGAAAAGTCTCAAGGCGGGCTTATTCGGTCTAATCTTTGTGGCGCTCTTTATGATCTTGCTTTATCGCCTGCCGGGAGTAGTTTCCATACTGGCCTTGATGGTATATGTTTTGGTAGTCCTATCGTTTTATAAGATCATTCCGGTCACCCTGACGTTGGCCGGCATTGCCGGATTCATCCTGACGCTGGGCATGGCCGTTGACGCGAACGTGCTGATTTTCGCCCGCATGAAAGAGGAACTGGCCGCGGGTAAGGACGTGGCTAGGGCAGTGGATGAGGGATTCAAGCGTGCCTGGCTTTCGATCCGCGATAGTCACGCCACGACCCTGATCAGCGCCGTGATTCTGTACATGTTTACCACTTCGATCGTGAAGGGCTTCGCGCTCACACTGGGCATCGGTACGATCATAAGTCTCATCACTGCTACTTTGATTACCCGGACGATCCTGGCAGCATTTGTTCGTCCCGTGTTCACTAAACGGCGCTGGCTATTCGGATAACTATGAAACCCATCTATTCGATCATGTTCGTGGTATCGCTTGTCTTATTCGGACTCTCGGTTATCGCTTTGGCCGCCTTTGGACTCAATTTTGGTGTCGATTTCAAAGGAGGCAGTATATTGGAACTTGAGTTTCGACAACGGCCCGGTATCGAAGAATTGCGCTCTGCTTTGGCTTCAGAAATAGATCAGATTGAAATTAGTCCAGCAGGGGATCATGGCTATATCCTTCGAACACACGAACTTTCTGAACAGCAGCATCAGGCGGTATTGGGCACGGTGGCTGATAAGTTTCCGGAAGCAGGCTTGTCCGAAAAACAGTTTAGTTCGGTCGGTCCGGCTATCGGTCAGGAATTGCGGACGCGCAGTCTCATCGCGATCGCGATCGTTCTTGTCTTAATTCTGCTGTACATCGCTGTGGCATTTCGAAAACTATCAGGCGTGCTTTCACTCTGGAATATGAATATCGCGGCCGTAGTCGGATTGCTCCATGACATCGTGATTCCGCTCGGCGTGTTCGCGATTTTGGGCCGCTACTACGGCGTGCAGATCAGCGCCATCTTCGTAGCCGCGATCCTGACCATTCTCGGCTATACAGTGTCGGACAAAGTCGTCATCTTTGACCGAGTACGGGAAAATATCCTCCGCGGGGCAAAGGGCCCGCTGGGCGATATCGTCCACAAAAGCGTGATGCAGACGTTGGTCCGCTCCATTAATAACACCCTGACCGTGGTCCTGTCCTCGGCCGCTATTTTCTTCTTCGGCGGCGAGAGTATCCGTTACTTTGCCCTGGCTCTAATGATCGGTATTTTCTTGGGCGCTTATTCCTCGATTTTCGTGGCTTCACCGCTCCTGGTATGGTTGACCGAACGGCGCAAAGTAAAGATATAAGGTACTTCATTTGACTAAAAAACAGCTATATTGTATGATACTATCAACCTTTTAGAACGTATTACAGCATGACTAATACTTCGCAAACAATCAAGAAAACCGTAGCGGATTTACTCAAAAACGCCTCGGCCCGCAACAAGGACATCATTTCCCGCCGTTTTGGTTTGAAAACTGGCAAACGGGAAACCCTGGAGTCGATCGGCGCTTCCTACAATATCACCCGCGAACGTGTCCGCCAGATCGAGGAGACGACCGTCAATCAGCTCTGCCAGGCGGTGGCTGATAACGATGAAGTAAATCGCTACATCGCACTGGCCAAAGATATTCTTGCCGAGAACGGCGGCATTATCAAAGAAGAGGATCTCTTCCGTTCTTTCAGCGGCCAGGAAGGCAGCACGGTCATTAATTCTTCGCTTGTATTTCTACTTTCCCTTAGCGACGAATTAATCCGTCGTCAGGAAAGCGACGACTTTAATTCTTTCTGGGCGGTGAACAAGGATGCGCTCGATTCGTTTAAAAATACTACTGCAGGTCTGATTTCAGTATTGAAAAAGTCGGGTCGGGTAATCACTCGCGATGATTTCTCGTACGTGGCGCGCAAGACCAATGTCCCGGGCTTTTCCGGCAACGGCAAACCTTTATCAGATGCTGAAATTGAATTGGCGATGGCGGTGTCCAAAGATATCGGTACCAATATCTTCAATGAAGTCGGGTTGGCTTCCTGGTCCGAAATCAAGCCTAAAGGCGTGCGCGATAAAGCTTTCCTGGTTCTTAAAAAGTCCGGCGAGCCTCGCCACTTTAGCGAGATTGCCAAGCTCATCAATGGCGCGGGATTCAATAATCGCAAAGCGAATATTCAGACCGTCCATAACGAACTGATCAAAGACGAACGGTTCATCCTCGTCGGTCGCGGTATGTATGCCTTGTCCGAGTGGGGCTACAAAGCGGGAACGGTCAAAGATGTTCTCGTCGATATCCTCGCCAATCACGGCAAGCCGATCCCCAAAGCCGCCTTGATCGCCAAAGTCAAAGATGCGCGCATGGTCAAAGAAAACACTATCTTGCTCAACCTCCAGGATCCTAAGACGTTCGTTAAACATGAAGACGGTTCCTACAGCCTTAGAGGCTAATTAAAATACCCCCTCTTTTCGAAAAGAGGGGGTATTTTAATTTCCGGTGAACTCGGTATACTAACAGCAATGACTGATACGTTATTTCTCGTATTGAATTCCTTACAATCCGGCTTTGTCATCCTCTTGAGCTGGTGGTGGTTCTGGGTGCCTCTCATGCTCTATGCGATCGTCTACGGCGAAATGGCTCAATATAATCGGCTTTCGTATCTTTCGACGCTCAAGTGGGTTCTGATCGAAATCCGAGTGCCCCAAGAGGCAGGCAAGAGCCTCAAGGCGATGGAACAGATTTTCGTCGCTCTCCACGCCATGGCCGCGCCCAAGCCGCCCAAGAATCTAAAAGAGCGCTACGAAGCGTGGCGCGACCGCTTTATTAAGGGTAAAATTCCCCATTGGTTGTCCTTGGAAATCATTTCGATCGGCGGCGAGATTCATTACTACATCCGCGTGCTTGAAGAATACCGCGATGTGGCCGAAGCGCAGATTTACGGTCATTATCCCGACGCGGAGCTCACGCAGGTGCAGGATTACCTTGCCCAGCTTCCGGCCGCGTTGCCGACCGGCGATCTTGATATCACCGGTGCTGAAGCTGCGTTACAGAAAGAAGATGTCATTCCGATCAAGACGTATCTTGAATTCGAGGAGGAAAAACCGGGCAAAGAAGACGTTAAGCGCATTGATCCGCTCGCGCCTTTGGCCGAGATGATGAGTTCGATGCAATTCGGCGAATATCTTGCTATACAATTTCTAATCCGTCCAACAGGGGACGGCTGGGTCAAAGCGGGTCAAAAAGTACTCGATAAAATTTACGAGAAGCCGGAGAAGCCACGCAATGACGCCCTGGATAAAACTATATCTGGCATTGAAAAAGGCGTTGGCGCCATCTTCGGCGTCGAGGCTGCCGAGGAAAAGAAGGAAGAGAAAAAAGAAGGCAAGAAATTCGGCGAATTGAGCCCGGGCCAGCAGGAAGTGGTCAAAGCGATGGAAAAAGGCTTCGCCAAATTGGCGTTTGAAACCGGCATACGTATATTGTACGTGGCCCCCAAAGACCGCTTCGTGGCCTCGCGCGTGCCGGGCGTCTTCGCCGCGTTCAAGCAATATTCCACCCAAGCGCTGAACGGATTCAAGTCTGGATCCAGTCCGGAGGTAAAAAAAGGATTCGGCAAAGCCAAAAAAACCTTAGTCAACAAAGAGGCATTGTTCAAGCGCTTTAAGACCCGGGAATTTCCCCAGAAGCCATTCGTATTGAACACCGAAGAATTAACGACTATCTTTCACTTCCCGGATATCGGCGTGAAGACTCCGTCATTGCCGCGGGTGGAAGCAAAGAAAGGCGAACCGCCCGCAGGATTACCCACAGTCTAAAATGAATCCAACGGATAATCAGATACTCGTATTGGGTGAAACTAACTTCCGGAATAACCGGGAGCGGTTTGGCATTAAATTGGATGACCGCCGGCGTCATATGTACGTGGTCGGTTCGACTGGCATGGGCAAGACGGAATTTTTAAAGAACATGGCCATTCAGGATATTCAGGAAGGCCGTGGCATTGCCTATCTTGATCCGCACGGCGATGCCGCCCAGGATCTACTGGAACATGTCCCCCCTGATCGAGTAAAGGATGTCATCTATTTCGATCCGGGCGATTTGGAATTTCCACTCGCTTTTAATGTTTTGGAAAAGGTGGACTATCAATACCGCCACCTGGTGGCGGCGGGCCTCATGGGCGTATTTAAGAAGCTATGGGTTGATGCCTGGTCCGGCCGCATGGAATACATTTTGAATAATACTATTTTGGCGTTGCTGGAAACACCCGATGCCACCTTGTTGTCGATTAACCGCATGTTGGCGGACAAGAACTTTCGAAAACAAGTCGTGGAGCAGGTCAAAGATCCGATTGTGAAAGCTTTCTGGGTGGATGAATTTGCGAAATATGCGGACAAATTCGCGTCGGAAGCGACGGCTGCGATTCAGAACAAAGTCGGCCAATTCGGATCCAATAACCTTATTCGCAATATCATCGGTCAGGTGGGATCTAAGATTGATGTTCGGAATATCATGGACGAGGGTAAGATCCTGATTGTTAATTTGTCGCGCGGAAAAATCGGTGAAGACGCCTCACGCCTGCTCGGTGCTCTCTTAGTCACGAAAGTTCAGCTTGCGGCCATGTCGCGCGTGGATGTTCCAGAGAATGACCGCCGAGATTTCTATCTCTACGTCGACGAATTCCAGCACTTTGCGACCGAGTCGTTTGCCAACATCCTATCTGAAGCTCGCAAATTCCACTTGTCGCTGGTGGTTGCTCACCAATACATCAAGCAGATGGAAGAACCGGTCGCCGATGCCGTATTCGGCAACGTCGGCACGCTAGTGCTGTTCCGGGTCGGTGCCGAAGACGCCGAATTCCTTGAGAAGTGGTTCGCGCCGGATTTCATGGCTTCCGACATCGTCAATCTCGGCAAGTACAATATTTACATCAAGCTCATGGTGAACGGCATCACCTCGAAGGGCTTCTCAGCCGCCACATTAGCGCCGTTCCCAAAGATGGAGGAGTCGCACAAAGACGAGATCATCGCGTTTTCACGAAATGCCTATGGCACCCATCGCGAAAATGTCGAGAAGAGCGTTGCCGAATGGGCCGCGCCGACGGAAGTTTCAAGTATGTCGACATCCGGTGGCTCATCAGCCCCGCGTCCTCGATTTGATAGTGGTCCTCGGCGAGAATTCCCATCTCGCCGCAGTGGTCCACCTCGTCCGTCTCGGCCTGCCGTTCAACGACCGTCTCAATCACCGGTTTCCCTGAATGCATTAGAACAGGGAGCAGTTGATTTTCAAGGCCGGAAAATCGAAGAAAAGAAACGCGCGGTCACGACCAGCGCAGAATTTCCAAAAAAAGAAATTGATACCGCTGAACTCAAACGTATTCTCGAAGAAGCATTGAAGAAGTAAATCAAAACCGGGTCGCCTCTGGCGACCCGGTTTTGATTTATGCGGCGGTTTCGACTTCCTCTGATTTTTCCAACGGCTGCTCCTCGGTGTGACCATGGCGAGTTTGGAATGCGTCGAGATCTTCTTGCGCTGCTTGGAGCGCAGCTTCCAGATTCTGAATGCGAACATCCCAGATCCGATCCTCGAGATTCAGTTCGGCATCAGTGCGAGCCTGCTCCAGATCTCTACTTAAATTGTCGACCCGCTGCTTGAGGAGATTATACTTTTCTCCAATGCTGCCTGGTGCTGATTCGAATTGTTCCATATGCTGCAGTCTAAAACTTCTCAATAATCGCAGCAAATACAGTTATAAACACCAAAGAGTTAACAGGCCTCATATAATCATATTCGAATATGATTATATGAGAGCATCAACTGTACAATGGGCGTCGTTGCATACCCTTGCGTAAAGTTTAAGAATGTGGTATATTCTTTAAATCAACCGATGAGGGTTGCATCCGCTCCTACCTAACGGGATTGGCCCGAAACGGACTGGAGACGGCTCCTACGGGAGGAAACAATGGAGTTTCTTTACAATCTGATGCAGTCGTGGTGGTTCTGGGCAGCTTATCTACTCGTTTTTTCTTGGACGGTGTACAGGGTCGTGTCTGCGCTCAAGGAGACGCAGTTGTATGAGGAGGCCTTCTACTACGAGGTCCGGCTTCGTCGCCGTCGTGTTCATCCGTTCCGCTGGCTGGCAATTGCGATGGTTTTCTTTTTGGGGTATGCTCTCGCGCCGCTCTGGACTGCTCTCATTGCATTTGCATGGTGGGACAACAGAAAAGAAAGGCTCCGGTTGGAGAAGGAAAGAGCTGAACGTGAGCGGATTGCCTACGAGCGTATCAGACGGGCTGAGGCATGGAAAAAACAAAATCAGCCGACAGTGTACTACAAAACGGAGAACAACATCACGGTCGCGATCCGAGGCTCGGACTATCCCGCTGCCGTGGAGAACACGCTAAGGGGGAAGCACGACGGTTGGTGGCCGCAAGACGCTTCGTGTCTTGCCCCCTACCCCGATTCATTCCTGTTCGTCCGGCCCGGAACGATTCTCTATCCGCCGGAACCTGCCGAGGTCAGTCAGATCTATTACATTTCTGGCGTTCCGTCGGATCTGTTCGTGGGACTGGCGAAGCACGCTAAACTTGAGCCGATGGATCAATTGTTCATCCCGTTCTTGAACGAGAGCTTGATGAGTTTCGAAAGTCAACGAAAGCGAATCTCCAAAACTGGCAACGCGTCCATGCATCTTCTGGACCAAGTTGTGCCAGAGGAAGTTCTGAATGGCACTGTCGAACCAGAGAAGATATCAGCATGATTCACCGCCGGAGGGAAACACGATATTTGTGTTTCCCTCCGGCGGGTTTTTAATTTCAAGGGTGTGCAAAGGGCGCCTTTGCACACCCTTGACTTAGAGTTATAATTTTGTATAATAATTTTTTGAGTGGGATGAGCCCATTCGCTCGTTAACAACTGACCACCGGCGGGACGTAAGGGCCCGCAGGTAGGAGCGTCAGCCATGATGAATGACATTTTGACATTCGTGCTCGCGATTCTGTTTCTTCCAGTTATTCTCATTTCTGATGCGTGGGAGATGGAACCCTGGCATCCATCGAATACGTTCCATCTTCGGGTTCGTGGAATCTTGATGGCCGCTGCCGGGCTGGGAATCGGGTTTCTGTACCCCAAGCTGATATTCCACTACCTCGAATCCCACATTCTGCTGAACGGATTTCCAATCGAGTGGCCGATTTACTGGGCACTGTTCAGCGCTCTCACTGTCCTGGTAATCAAGGAAAACCCATTCTTCGGTTGGACGTGGGTCAACGTGATGGTGGAGAACTGGGTGGGCTACATTGAGAATCACTGGCGCTTGACGCTGGGAGTAGTCACCATGTTCTGGTTGGGGCACTGGAACCGAGTCCTTATCAAGACCTTCATTTTCTGGGTAGGCGAAGTGGCCACCGCGATCTTCTGGTGGAGCGTGGACATGGGTGCCGCGGCTTACCGAAACAGTTTCTTGATGTCGCTGGTCGCGCTCGTGGGTTGGCTGATCGTGTGGTACTACTCACGACTGCTGAATAAATACCATCAGCGCACGAAGCTGGTGAACGAAAAACTCGAGTCAGTCGAGAAAGGTTTCCGAGCGAGTCATGAGCGTGTGCGGTCGCTACTAGTCGCGTTCGAGGCTCTCCGGCGGGATATCGATGAGCAGCGTGGACGCAAGTCATCGCCGATTGCCCAGGAGATTCGTGAAAGTTTGGAAGATATCCTGGAGAGTCATGGCGGTATTCCGAAAGACCTTATGTTCGAGTCCTCTGTTCAACTTGTGCAGTTGGAGATCAAGGCCTGTCGGCAGGTTCGTGAGCGCCGCCGCAGAGTCCGGGGCAACATACGGACGCAGCGGAGGATCGACGAACATAATCGATCTCGGCGTACCTAATATTCCCGTCTAGCAGGAACATGTAATATGTTCCTGCTAGACGGTTTTTTCATGTTTAAAATTGTGCTACGGTGCGGATATGGTTTCGAAGTACTACAAGAAATACATCCGTATTCCGCCGAACGAGTCGATCG
>Ga0209542_10005738_pt1 | contig 24574 bp, 26 predicted proteins | sample RifCSPhighO2_01_FD_184028 | JGI IMG/M metagenome (GOLD analysis project Ga0209542, IMG submission 184028) | Soil microbial communities from Rifle, Colorado - Rifle CSP2_plank highO2_0.1 (SPAdes) (version 2) | ecosystem: Environmental > Terrestrial > Deep subsurface > Rock core/Sediment ...
TTTTTCTTATTGGAGTGATTCTTGTGGCTGCGATAGGCTATCAGATTTATGCTTCTTACCTTGTGCAATTAGGTCCTGGAGGTCCGAGCACGAGCAGCAAAAAACCGAGCACGAGTAGTGGAAACTGGTTTATTAAAACTTCAAGCGGTGCGCCTTTGCGCACAGTCGCGCTCTTTAGCGAACAAGAGCCTCTTTATATTGACGACTCTATAAACAAATGGCGCCGTGTTTTTACAGTCGGGGATTTTCCGCGCTCGCTTCCTAACGGAGTATTCTGGGATATGACAAGCCACTCTATAAGATATTCGCAATGGATTGAGCTTGGCGATTCGCGCATTGAATTTGATGGGGAAGACCCTGGAATGGATTATCCGCAAGATGGAATTCGCATACAAAGCGACCTGACTAATCCTGCATACACGCATGTTGTTAATTTCAGCGCGCCTGTAAATATGATTGATGCACGTGGGTTGGAGTTTAAATGGGGAGCGTATAAGTTTATAGTTGACAATAGAACCAATGCGAGCCAGATTGTGCTTAGATCTTTATGGGGAAGTCCAGATGATATTTTATGGTTTGAAAACGGAGAGCCCTTACGAGAAGGACCGTTTCAACGCCCCTTCGACGATTGGTTCCTTTCTGCTGTTGAATTTGGAGGAACGCCTGCGGCGTTATCCTCAATCCGTCTTAAAATCGCTCCTCTATCGGACGCGTTTGCGAGCGTAAGAGGAATATTCCAAACTAATGGTAGCTTTGACGATGGACTAATTCCCACTAATATTTATTATAGTTATAGGGGTCTTGAAGGATATGAATATGGGTACGCTAATGAATCTATCCCGTTTCCTTCTGATAATCGAGGTTATGATACGATAGAGCATGAAGTACAGAATTCTCCCGGGGCATTTGGCGTTGAATTTCATGACCAAAATAACGAACTCTACGCAGACATTAGATGGATAGATGAATTAAGTGGTCTGCCTCCGCGACTTTCTGCAGGATACGATTTGATTAAAGTTATTGAAATGGTTGATGTTAAAAGAAATGAGTTTGCTGTTGTTGGTGATTATAAAAAGGGATGGCTTTTAAAAGTCATGGAAATTCGCAATTCCACCATTGGATATGAGGACGATGAGATTATTTTCCAAGATGAATTCGACCGACAAAATGGAAGTTATACTCAATATCGAGCGACAATTACATCAGAAGGGCGAGCAACCCTTGTTTTAGGTGAAAGGATTTATGATATTTTATACACAGCTAATCCTCAAATGCCTGATGATGCATTTGTGCGCATAAATTTCCCGATAAGTTCTAATTTGGGTGAAGGGGCGTTTTATCCTATACTTGAAACGCGGGCTGGAGCAAAAATTATGCTTTACCAGCCAACTCCGATGAATTTAAACACTCTGCCTGCGTTTTATGGGGGGCAAGTTGGAGGGGCTCTTAGAATTTTGCTTCCTGACGGCGGGATGGCTGGGAGAGATGTTATAAACTTTCAACCAGAAGGAACCTCTGGCGTTTATAATGTAGATACGCCGTCTGGAGTATTTACACTTGATACGCGACTGGCAACGAGTCGCGTGCAATTTGATGTGGGGCGATTACACTGGGAAGTGCGCGGAACAGGAACATTACACCGCGCAAGTATTTTCCTTGCTGATGTTAATCGCACGATTATTAATCATCCTGCCATGGTCGTGTTTGAAGCAGAAAGTGATTTAGAACAGAATGATGCGTTTATTGTTATTCCTGAATTTGATGAAGATTGGGGCATAAAAGAAATACAAATGACGTGGGAAGATAATACGCGCTTCTCTGGAGTTAGAGACGAGAGTGGAAGAAGAGTATATGGAATGGATAGATTTGGAAGCTTATATGAGTTAACGTATGAACCTGGCTTTTTTGGCTTTGGAGGCATAGTCTACAGTCCTCCGCAGGCACGCGCGCAGGCGTATCTTGTTGAATATCAATAATATTTGATTTACAGCATCGCAAGAAGTTCTTCTGTTGTTAAGCTTTGTATTTTATTCTGCTGTTTAAAATGAGAGTCATTCGACCAAATAGGGCAAGAATCGTTAGCCAAGGAAGCGGCTATAAATGAGATGTCATCTTTATCAATATCCCCTATTATTTGTCTTGCTTCCTCTTCAAACATCCTTATTTTCCCAAATGGAACAATTATTACGTAATTAAGCAGTCTTGAAATAAGATCCTCAAAATCTTCTACTGATAGCCCTGATTTTTCTAATATTTCTTCTTTGTGTTCTTTTATTTCTTCAAGAATTGTTTCTGGAAAAAAAAATGTATTGGCGACATTGATAAGTATTATTTCCCTAACCTTGCCGTCCTTCAATAGGGCAGAGATAAATATGTTTGAATCAATTACGATTTTCATTTAGCCTTTTAGCTGCGGAGGCATTTATCTTTTTGCTTAATTCAACTACATCTTTTTCAGTTAACCTGCTTTTTGAGGCAATACGATTCATTATCTCTAAATCATTCACTCGCTTTTCTATAGCTTGCCTTGCTATCTCGCTCCAGCGTATTTCCCTAAAAGTCTTCATTTTCCTGAAAAGGTCTTCTGGTATTGATAAAGTCATATTTGTCATACCTTATTTATGTGATAACACATATTTAAACTTATTGATAGAGGATTCTATTTTGTTCCGCCTTGATTCCGCGAGTATCACAAACTCGTTTGAACCTTTGTATAGTTATTTAAATCAATGAAGTTTAGGAAAAGCATGAAAAACAGAAACATGAAAGGAGGTATATGAAAATGAAAGTGCAATTAATAATAATTGCTTTGATGCTTGTATTGAGCCTCTTTGCGGGAGCTGGTGTAATCGCCAGAGAGGGCGCGGATGACCTTCAAAGAGATGACAACAGAGCGAGGATTGCGAGCGATGCAGAACCTGCTGTTGCTGGCGCGGGCTCTTCGACTGATGTTGCTCTAACAGCTGTTTCCAGCGATGAGTTAAGCAGTGAGGATATTGCTGACGAAGTTGAAATGGAAGCAGAAGAAGAGATAGAAATTGAGCAAAGAAATGGAGTTTTCAAGGCTCTTCCTGCGAAGGCATTTTACGGGCAGGGCTGGGCTATAACTGGCTCTGAAGGAAATCTTGCTAATATTTTCTTTGTCAATAAAGTCTTTGTTAAGAAAGATGATTTGAACGGGATACGGACTGAAGTTGTCAGAGGAACGCTTCGCATTGGAAATGAAAAGTTCAAGTTCATGTCTGAAAGAGATGTGAACAGCGCGGCTGACAGCGTGACTTCCAAGCAGGAATATACTGTTTATACGAGCAGAGGAACAGGCAAGACTGCTGTTGGAAAACTGACTCTTGAGCTTGTAAATGACCTTGCTAAGATGGATGTCTGGAAAGGCACTCTAAAACTTGACAGCGGAACGAGCTACGAGGTAAATCTCGCTATAAAAGAAAGAGCTGTGAGAAAGTCTGACGATGTTAAAACTGCCAAGGACGCAAGAGAAAAGGCAGAAGAAGAAATAGAGCAGAAGATTGAGCAAAGAAAAGAAGTTGAGACCAAAGCTGCGCCAATAGTGGCAACAAGATGCAGTCAGTATTCAACTGACTCTGAAGACTATGCAGAATGCAAAGCGCAAGTTTATCAGCAGTACACGGCAAGTTTATCAGCAGTACGGGAATCTGTCAAGTCTGGAAAGACAAATTCAAGATGGGAAGATTTCTTCACGAAATTCTTTAGAGGCGGCAAAGGAGATGTTGACGTGAATACTCAAGACCGAAGCGGAAGCAATTCTGGAAGCGGATAAATTTATTTTTTTATTTTATTTTTTCTATTTTTTATACAGACTAACAGAATTATCTATATGAATCAAAACCTTTATATACCACCAAACCATAAAATTGGTGCAATCGAACCATAAAATTGGTGCATTATGTTAACAAAAAAACAACTGAAGTTATTGCAACCGTTCCTTGCTAACGTTTTCAAGGAATATGGGCAGCGAGAGCTCGGGCGCCTCGCTCAAGAACGCTCTAATAACGCTGTGCAGCTTGCATTGGCACAATTTGAGAAAGAGAATATTGTCATCTCGCAAAAAGTAGGAACCTCGAAACGATGTAAGATCAACCTCGAGAATGAGGCATCATACGATTATCTCGCCCTCTTGAAATATGAAGGGCTGCCTAAAGTTGTTTCTCAATCAGTAGAAGCCCTGAAAAAACAAATCGAGAAATACACTCTATTTTACGCGTTAGTCGTTTTCGGCTCCTATGTTGTGGGGAAACAACACAAAGATTCCGACCTTGATATCGCAATTCTGCTGCCTGACAAGACACAAGAGAAAAACATGAAAATCGCAGAAAATATGGCAAGTACAAGTTCGTTGCTTAAGATTCACATTCAGGTTATCACGTACGATGACATGCACGAGATGCTCATTAACAAAGAAGCGAATGTGGGTAAAGAAATTGCCCGAAAGCATAGGGCAGTGCATAACGTTAATATATTCTATAAAATTGTCAGGAGCACATTAGAATATGGATTCAACTATTGACTTGTTTATTAAGCGAGCAGATAACGAGCTTGTGTTGACCGCCATAGTAAACAGGATAAGTCAAGAGACGTCATTGAAAAAAGACGTGTTCAAAATAGCAGAAGAGCTTACGTTTTACAGCGCAGTTATTGAGCACGCGTATTACGCCATATTTCACAGCGCTAAAGCATATCTTATATCACAAGGCATAACGTTCGCGAACAAGCAAGGTCAACATCAAAAAGTTTATCACAAATTCAGGCTCCTTGTCAAGAAGGACGTTGTTGATAAATCTCTGCTCGCCATGTATGAAGAAGTGAAAGGTCGCGCAGATGAGCTGCTAGGCATTTTACACGACGAGCGCAAGAAAAGAGGCGAGTTCACGTATGAAAAGCTTCCGCAAGCCAATCGAGAGCCGGCTGAACAATCTCTCATCAATGCCCGCCATTTTGTGTCGCATATTAAGAGTTTTATTGAAAAGCATAAGGAAAAATAATTCTCGTAAAAAGATTCAGTGAAAAATCTCACTTGAAGTCATAAGGATGGCACGAGTAATTGAATCTTTAATCGATGCTGATAGTAAAATATTGGCACCTATAATTAGTTTCATTTTATAAGCCCGTGTCTTTTTGCAATTTCGTGCTTAATCTTGTCACCGATTTCTTCCGCGTCGGCTTCAGTAAACCTGCTCTTGCTGGCAATCTCCTCAACTATCTGCAGTTTTCTCAGATACTCCTGCAGCGCCCGGCGTATAACTGCGCTCCAATTCACTTCATCGTGCTTTTGAAGCCTTTTTTTCAGTTCGTCAGGTATTGATAGGGTTATGTTTGTCATGCTATTCTTGTGCAAATATGTGCATGCACATATTTAAAGGTTTGGGCGGTCTTGGCTTTATCTATTGGTAATTAACCTGCTCGGAGAAAGATTTAAAAACCACTTCAAAGTGGTATTTTTATGAATAAAAGCCTTATTTTCGGCTTGGTGTTTGTAATATTGTTAGCGTCTGCTGTGAGCGCAAAAGCTGTAATTCCAGTTTATGATTGTCAAGTTTTAGATAAGCCAAATAGATATTATCAATTAAAAAACGATGTTTCTTTAGAGCCGAATGAAGATATCTGTTTTACTGTTACAGCGAATGGCGTTACATTAAATATGGCTGGACACTCAATCATAGGGTCTAATGAATGGGGTCACGGTATTCTTAACGACGGATTTGATGGACTTATTATAAAAAATGGTAAATTATCCAAATTCTCATTTGGCATTAGAATTATGAATAGTTCTAATAATCTTCTATCTGATTTAAGCGTTACAGAAAGTCGAAACGGAATTTACCTTGTCCAAACTTCTAATTCTCTATTAAAAAATAGTAAGATTAATTCGGGTACGACTGGAATAGAGACGACTGGAATATATTTAATCAATGGAATAAATAATACTTTAATTGATATTACTTCCCAAAACAATTCCCGCGATGTTGCCCTACTTGCTGAGACTGATGATCAATGCCAAAATACACTGAATAATGTTACAGTATCTGAAAATAAGAAATTATTTTACTTTAATGAACAAATCTCTTTGAGCAACTTTAACGCGGGCGCGATAATACTATGTGGTGCTGATAATTCGACGCTTACCAACTTAAATATTTCCAATACAAACCACAACAACGGCTTATATATAGTAAGAACAGATGATTCCATTTTTTCCAATCTCAAAATTACGGGAACTTATGATGGTATCTTTATTCTTGATAGCGATAATAATCTTGTTACTTCATCTACTTCGACTAATAATTACTATGCGGGCATAGGCGTATGGGGAGAAAATAACAAGATTATAGGCAATAAAATCAATAATAATTACTATGCAGGCATCTTGGCTTATTTTGCTACTAATAGTGTAATTAAGGATAATTATATTGAATACAATTCTTTTGGAATCTATTTTGATGAAAACGAGCCAGTAGCTACTGGGATTCACGTCTACAACAACTTGTTTAGAAATACTATAAACTTTAGAGCTGATTATGAAGGAAATCCTAATACATGGACTGAGGCTTTAACTTCTGGATTTAACATTATTGGCGGTTCCTATATTGGCGGTAACTTCTGGGCTAATCCTTCAGGAACAGGGTTTAGCGAGACCTGCGAAGATGAAAATAATGACGGCATCTGTGATGAGTCATATACTATTGCAGAAGGAAATATTGATTACCTGCCTTTAACGTTAAAAAAGGTTGATTTTACTGATGTTGCCGTAGATAGTATAACTATCTCTCCGAAAGAACCTCAACTAGGAGACAATGTTAAAGTTAGTATAATATTAAAAAATTTAGGTAGAATGACGACAAATGTTACCTATACTACGGGCATAACTGCGCCCAATGGTGGATTTGGAGGAGGAAATTGTCCATATTGCTTACAATTAAGATCGAATGAAACCCATCTTATTTCCCTCAGTTTTATTGCGTCCCTACCTGGTCAATATTCAATAAGTGCAAATATTGTTAACTCGTTAATTCCAGATAACAAGATACAGAATAACCAATTATCTCTAAACTTTACAATTTAGCAGGTTATTCATAATTTATATGATCTGTCCGAAGTTCTATTTTTCTAAGAATTACGATAGAAAGTTTTAAGCAATGTAGGAGATGTTTAGTAAATGTTCTTATCTTTTAATCAGATTTTTTAATTCCGGACAGAGCCTCTTCTTAATCAGTTTTATATATTGCATTGAATTAAGTGAGCTGTGTCAAATAAAGAAAAGGGTTCCAACGCTGAACGCGAGCTTGTCAAGAGTTTTACTGAAAATGGCTGGCGGGCGGCTCGCGTTGCTGGCTCTGGTGTGGGAGAGGACTCGCCATGCGATATTATCGCGGGTAAGACAGGCAAGAGAGGGTATGCTATTGAATGCAAGTCCAGCAAGAAAAAGAATATTTATATCACAAAGGCGCAAATTGAAGACTTTTTGAAGTTTAGCGAGATGATTGGGCTTGAGCCTGTGATTGCTGCGCGTTTTAACAGAGAAGGATGGTTTTTTCTTTCTCCTGACAAGCTTGAAAATTCCGGGAAGTATTGGACAATTGCATTAAACAACATGAACAAAGTTGGAAAACGCTTTGGGCAGTTTTTTGAAGGCAAGCAAGGGTTGTAAGAAGTTATTTAAATGATAAGTTATTGGGTAAGGGATGAGACATCCGTCCGCAGTATTAAGTTTTTTAATCCCGGGATTAGGACAAATATACAAAGGTAATATTCTTGCGGGTTATATTGTTTTCTTATTTTATGCTTTATCTATTTGGTTTTTCATTATATATAGCAATTTTTGGTTAATTATTTCAATTATTATTCATATTGGAAGCGTTCTAGAAACTAAACAAAGATGGGAATGGAAATGAAATATTCTTCTAAAACGTTATGGGCTGTTGAATTAACCCTGATAGCTCTTTTGCTGGTTGCTTTGGGTTCTCTTGGCGATTTTAAACAAGATAATAAAATCCTGCTTTCTCCGCCGGATGTTGTTGTTGATTATGGGCTTGACAGTGTCAATGGGGGATTAACTCTCGACCGCGTAGGAGCAAATAATGGAACTGTTTCTGGAGCGACAATTGTTTCAGGCATTCGGGGCAATGCCTTGCAGTTTGATGGTGTTGATGATTATGTGCAGGTAAGTACCTCATTTTTGAATCCTGTAAACAGATTTAGTGTGAGTTTTTGGTTTAAGGGAACTAAAAATCAGGGACCTCAGGTTTTTGCAGGCAAGTGGGATGGAAATAGCTCTGGAAAGATTAGTTGGTTCGCTGACATTTCAGCAAGTTCAGGAGCATGCCTAAACCAATCAAGCATTGATTTTTATGTTTCAGCGGGGAATTCGAGCGCCACAGTTTATGTGATTGAATGCGGGCAGACATATCAGGACGGGAATTGGCATTTATTCACTGGAGTGTTTGAAGGAGGCTCAAAGATTGAGATGTATATTGATGGGCATAAAAAAGGAAATGTTATTGGGAATATAGGAAATGTTCGCAGGGCATATTTCAGTACGGAACCTCTGCTTATTGGAAAAGCCAGAGGAAGATGGGAATCTCAAAGTCCGTATCAGGGGCAGATTGATGAGTTCAGGATGTATAACCGTGCGCTTGTAGAAACAGAAATTGTTGGACTTAATCTTGCGATGAGGCACGAGCTTCAGGTTTCTTATGATTTTGAAAGCGCGTCGAATAACATAGTTCAAGATGCTTCTCCAACCGATAGAGATGGAACAGTTGCTGGTCCGACAGTTGTGCAAGGCATCGGAGGAAACGCATTGCAGTTTGATGGAGTTGATGATTATGTTCAGGCAAGCGCATCATTGAATCCTGGAAGCAGGTTTAGTGTTAGCTTTTGGTTTAAGGGAACTAAAAATCAGGGACCTCAGGTTTTTGCAGGCAAGTGGGACGGGAGTGTTGGAAAGATTAGCTGGTTTGCTGACATTGCTGCGGCAGGCGGAAGCTGCTCAACTGGTCCTGCTATTGACTTTTATGTATCTGAAGATGGGGGTGCAAGCGATAGAGTTTATGTAAGAGAATGCGGGGCGACATATCAAGATGGGCAATGGCATTTGTTCACGGGAGTGTTTGAAGGAGGTTCAAAGATTGAAATGTATATTGATGGGCATAAAAAAGGAAATGTTATTGGGAATATGGAGGATGTTCTTGAAGCATATGGAAACACCAACCCTATGCTTATCGGAAAAGCGGGAGCTGGAAGCGCATATCAAGGGCAGATTGATGATTTCAAAATATATAATAAGGTTATTACAGAAAGTGAAGCAAGAAGCGCGTATGAGCAAACCATCCTTGTTGCTTCGCATCACTTCGAGGACATTGATTCAAATAATAAGATTCAGGACAGTTCTAGTTATGATAATTACGGACAGGTTCTTGGTGCGCATGAAGATGATGATGGCATTGAACGCGATGCCCTATTCTTTGACGGCGATAGGGATTATGTCAAAATCAACGACCAGCCTTCTCTTGATTTCGCAGGAGGCTCATTTACAGCAAGCATATGGTTCAGGAGCAATTCTTCAGACGAGCAAGTCATACTTGACAAGAGCAATTCAACACGCGGACGCTATTATAAGATTTATATGGACAACGGAATAGTTAAATTTGACGCGCGATGCGCGCGGGAAGACAGGGAACTTGAGTCTGCATCTTCATTGGACAACAACACATGGCATCATATTGCTGCAGTGATGGACAATTCCTTGAATAATAAACGGCTTCTTTATATTGACGGCGAATTGGAAGACGAAGACTCAAACGACGATTGCGAGGACTTTTCCACAACAGGAGAGTTAAGCTTGGGCGCGCAAGTTACACCTTCGCGGGAATCTTACTTTAAAGGAACGTTGGATGAATTCGCACTTTATGCGCGTGCATTAAGCTCTGAAGAAATTGAACTAATATACGACTCGCTAGAAGATAATGATGACGGGAATTCTGGTTCCACTGGTGGAAGGCGGTGTGTGCCTTTGTGGAATTGCGTGTGGAACGCGTGCGTTAATAATGCAGAAAACTTTAGATGCACAGATACGCGCAATTGCGGGACGAATGTAGGCAAGCCTGCTGAAACCAACAGAACGTGTGCAACTACTACCTCTGGTGGAGCAGGAACAACTGATAATCTACCTTATGCGGATAGCATTTATTCTGGAACAGACTCAACTTACTCTGGAGGTTCTTTTGCCTTGGATGAAAGTTCTGCGAAGAAGAGCTATACCGTGGTCTACATAATAATCGGCATATTGGCAATAGCTATCCTGGTTATTGCAGGCATATTGATATTCCTTCATGTTAAAAAATCGAAAAGACCGTTGCAACAGCCCGTGATTCAGCAGGGATACGCGCCCCCGCGATTCAGATAGTTATGGGAGATTTTAGTAATGAATAAAAAATTGGTCTTTTTGCTTATTGCCTTGATTCTGTTAGTTCTTTCGATAAGTTTTTTTAAAAGGAACACAGATAATTCTATTAAATTACCCGATAACGAATCAATTAATGTTTCTTCACATGTTTGCCTCGTCGGATATCTCTGGCTTAACCTTGATGGCGATGAACGTTGTTATAAAGAATGCCCTAATGGCATGAGGGATTGCGTTAATTCAACAGATTCTACTTGTGCATTAGTAACGCCATATGAAAATCCACAACAAACCGAACAGGTATGTTCTTCTCCAGCAATGGATACTATCTTAAACAAATAAATCAAGAGAAGAAAGAGCCTTATTGATTTCTTCATCCATTAAATCGAATTTCCTATTGTCCAAGAAATCTTTTCTTTCTAATTCTGCTTTTAATTTCTTTTTAAGCTCATTTTTTATCTTAATTTTATCGTAATTGTTCCAATTATGCCTTAATTTTACTTCTTTGGCATTTTCAAAGATATTCTTTGCTTCTGAATAATACTTCTTAGCATATACTTGAGTATTATTAACCATACTACCTATACGATGACATAAAGATTTTGCCAGTAGATTGATTAGCTGTTGTATGTCGTTATTCTTTCCCATTTTTTAACAACCCCTTTATCTTTTTTAATTTATGTTTTATAATTGTCCTTAATTCGGCAATATTTTTATTGTTAATCTGCTCATCTTTTTTTATTCTTTCTAAAAGAAGGTTATCAAGAGTTTTAGATAAAACCCCATCTATTTTATCTGGAGCAATTTCGTTATCTTCCAAGAAATATTCAATACAAGTTAATCTTCTTATAGCTTCGTAAAACATTTTACTATCGAGTTCTATTTCGAGCAAATCCTCTGGAAGCATCAATAAGAACCTTATGTGATCCCTGTCAATTCTTGTATCTTTTTGCACAATAAAAGGCTTGTTAGAAACAAAACGGTAAAGCATACTTCTTACAAGAGGGCATATTTCCAGAACTTTTTTTAGATTTTTATCATCAATTGCGATAACATGAAATTTTAAATTAAACTTTTTTATTAGAGAATTATAGACTGTTTCTTCTATATCTTTGTCGTTTAAAACTAAAACATCTATGTCATTATAGTCTACGTTCTTGGTAAGAAACGAGCCAAATATGAAAACTTGCTTGATTTCCTTGAATGTGGATAGCTCAGAAAAAATGTCTTTGATGAGCTTTTCCTTAAATTCAGACAATTTTTTTAGGTTTTTTGAATAATACAACTTGGTTCTCTTTTCTAGGAGCATAACTTGCACAATATCGCCTTCCTGAAAGACTTGCTCGTATTCTTTTGGCACATAAATCTGATTAAACCTGCTGCCCTTTGATACTCTGTGGATGAACTTCGTAACGTTTTGCATATAATACGTATTAAATACGTACTTATAAATGTTGTGGATGCTGAATGTTTTCAGGGTTTGGGGGTTTTTCTTTTCTTGCATGATTCTCTTTTTTATAGTGTAAATCTCTCTTGCTATTTTTCTTCTCAATTTTAGAGTGTTTGCCCATTTCGCGTATGCCTGCCAACCCTGAAAACTTTCCATCAGTATTTGATAAGTAATCTCTCCTTCAGAAAAAAGCTTAATCTTGCGCATCATCTTCTTTATATTCCTCGCTCTTAACAGCCTAAAATGAGCGAAATTCCTGAATCCCACAAAGTCAATTCCTCTTGATAAAGGAATAATGCGAGATTTTTGAGAATGAAGATCTAATCTTAATTTTTCTCTCAAAAAGTTATTAATTTCTATTTTCCATTTTTCTAATTGCTTTTGCGAAGTATGCAAGATAACAAAATCATCAACATAACGAATGTAATATTTAGCTCGCAAAACATGCTTGACAAAATAATCCATCTCATTCAAGTAGATATTAGCAAAAAACTGCGAAGTCAAATTTCCCAAAGGCATACCTTTCGGTTGAATCCGCTCTATTAACTCTTTCTCTCTCTCTCTCTTCATTCCAAAGTTCGCATTATTTTTCAATTTGGTTTATGAGCCAGATAACGTTTTCATCCGCTATTTTTCGTTTGATTGCCACGATAAGAATATCATGGTCAACTTCCTGAAAATAATGCTTGATGTCTGCTTTTAAGCAGAAGGCGAAATGCTTGTTGCTTCTTGTGACTTTCCTTTTAAAATGCTCAAATCTTTTTAATGCAAATAAAGTGCCCTTGCCAATTTGATTGGCACAGGAATCATAAATAAATCCTTTTTCAAAGATATACCCTATAACGTTAATAAGCGCGTGATGGACGACTCTATCTCTAAAGTTGGATTTTGAAATTATCCTTGTCTTTGGGTCTCGTAAAACAAAAGTTGTCAGGGGCATCGGTTGATAACTCTTATTTTTTAATTCTTGATGCAAAGCAAGTAGATTTTTTTCTAAATTTCTTTCAAATTCAACAACATCTCTTTTTCTGGTTTTTCCTTTTCGCGCCTTTCTCCATGCAAGAGTCAGATTTGCAACAGAGCAGAGATAATCATATGAAATATCCATAGTATTATCCTCGACCTGAAGTCATTCCGAAAGCGTTGTTGTCGCCGCCCAAGTTCCTGTTCCTGCAGTTGAGGTTAGACCTATTCTGCGGGTTGTTGAACCACAAGCTTTGTAGCCAAGATTATTACTGTATCACCACAGCCCCACTAATGAAGCCGTTGTATTTTATAGCCTATATGAATGTAATAAGCCTTAACAATTTGGCGTGTGGCCTCTTTAACTCTTTCATAAATAAGAGCGGTCGAGGCAAAATTAAAGAGAAAACTCAATTAATATACTTATTGCCCTCTAAGCTTTTCCATTAATCCCTTAGCAAGAGGTCTTGTAACCAACTCGCCTAAGGCTCCTAATCCGATATCTTTTAAAACAGCAGGAATAGTTGTAGAGTGCGCTCTTGCAATTTCAGTTAAGGAATACCCTGAATTTTCTGCGCTGGCTTCGCCAGACGAAACACGACGCACCCCGAAAGCGTCGTCGTCGCCACCCAAGTACCTGTACCTGCAGTTGAGGCCAGACCCATCCTGCGGGTTGCTGAACCACAAATAGTTAGCAACTCCTCCCATAGAATCAGTTGAAAGATTAAAAAAGGGAATTGTCCCATTAGTCTTATTTCCAAAGTAAGCAGAATTTGCTCTTTCAAATAAAAATCGCGCTACTTCTGATTCTGGAGTTAAATTAAAATCCCCTTCTTGCGAAACAGCAAGTGCTGTTCTATCTTCTGGCTCTTTTCCAGATTCCTGCTCTGCTATTTGCCTGACAACATCATATATTCCTGGAATCTCTAAATATTCTCCCCTTCTATGAGCTTTAACAGCCAAGCCAGCCATTATAAGATTCATCAGTAAAGGACTTTTAGTTAGCATAGTCCTTGCACCCTTAACTGCTACAGGCACGATAGAGGTTCTTGTCCAGTTATCAGAAACACCTGCTAGTCTGATGCGTGCTGCTTCTGATACATCTGGCAGATAAGGATGACCAATACCTACGGCTTCACAAACAGTGATTTGTCTATCTAAGGGAAGGGCATCTATCCGATAGATATCTCCCAATCCTTCTACATTTCCAATTTTCCTTGCTTGAACTCCTTGTTCTGTCTGTACTTCTGTCATGCTTTTTATACAAATAACGGGTATTTAAATCTTTCTATGTTGTCACCACTATAAAGTTAGTTTTAACCTAATTCGCTCTAACTTTACCGTTGCTTAGATATTCGTAAGCTGAATATGCTGCTGTGCAGCCCTCTGCTACGCCGGTTATGGACTGCTTGAAGGGCTTGTCAGCGACGTCTCCGGCGGCGTAAACTCCGAGGATGTTTGTTTCAGAAGTTTTGTGATTGATTATTATCTCGCCTTTTTCGTTCAACTTGACGCCGAGAGGTTTCGCAAGGTCTGAAAGAAAAATATGCCCTATGGCTACGAATACGCCGTCGAGTTTTAACTCTTTACTTCCCTTGTAAGGCTTGTCTAAAATAACTGACTCGACAAAATCCCTGCCTTTTATTTCAAGAACGTTTGTATTATTAATAATTTCTAGTTTTTTATTCACAATAACGCGCTTGAGATTAATTGGCTCCGGGTGTATTTGCTCGCCCCGGTAAATTATGTAAACGTGTTTTGCGTGCTCCGCAAGCACGAGAGCGTCTTTTACAGCGCTGTCTGAGCCTCCGACAACTGCAACAATTTTATTTTTATAAAGCGGGGAATCGCATAAGGCGCAGTAAGCCACGCCGCGATTTTCAAGCTCTTTTGAGCCAGGAACTTCGAGCTTGCGCCATTTTGTTCCTGTTGCGATGAGAATTGTTTTTGCTGTATAACTTGCGCTTTCTGTCTTTATTGCAAAAAGATTTTTCTCTTTTTTAACTTCAAGAACTTTTTCTTCTTTTATTGTTACGAGGTCGTAAGATTCTGCGTGAGCCTTTAGCTTTTCTGCAAGCTCCTGCCCTGTGAGGTGGATAAATCCGGGATAATTCTCAACGATGTTTGTGGTTGTTATTACCCCGCCGATTGGAAGCTCGGAGCCGTGGGAAGAGCCAAGGCATAGAGTCTTTAAGCCTAAACGGGCGCCATACATTGCGGCAGCGAGTCCTGTTCCGCCTGCGCCGATTATGCCGAAGTCGTATTCGTGTTTCATTTTTGTATAACAATAGCTTGTTTTATAAAGTATTCTGCGCAGGCTAAACAATGGATGAGTTATTGGAAGAATATTTAGAGAAGAACAGGGTTAATTGCATTCTCCATAGGCATGAGGCGGTATTTACTGTTGCAGAATCAAGCAAAAATGAAGAAATAAGAAATATTCCGGGATTGCACTGCAAAACTCTTTTTTTGAAAGATGATAAAGGCAGGGTTTATCTTGTGGGTCTGCCTGCACATAAACGGCTTGATATTAAGAAGCTGGAAAAGCATCTTGAAGTGAAGAAATTGAGATTTGGCTCTGCGGAAGAGCTGAAAGAAAAAACAAATCTTGCTCCTGGAAGTGTCAGCATATTTGGAGCGGTTTATTCTGCTCAAGTTATGCTAATAATTGAAAAGGAAGTTTGGGATGCTGAAATTGTTGGGTTTCATCCTAATGTGAATACAGAAACTTTGGAGATAAGACATGATGATTTAGAGAGATATTACAACTCGCTGAATAATAGAAAAGAAATTTTGGAGTTATAATGATATTTTGATCGAGCAATATATATACATGAATCTTCTCTTTTTTATTGATTAATATTATTGTATGAAAGGAGGTGTTATATGAACAAAAATTATTTTATTGCTGCTGGGATTTTGCTTATTTTGGCTTTTGCCGGATTGGCTTCTGCTGACTGGCGTGATTGGTTTAAATCTGCTGATAATAATCCGCGATTGGGGCCGAGTCGTCCTACAATAACGAATGCGCTTATAAATGCAAATGAATGCCGAGGCGATGATGTTTGCGAAATGAATAATGCTACTATCTTTGGAGAACTCTTTGTATCCAATAGGGCTAAAGTATCTAATCCTGACCCTTTAGGAGAGTCTGCTGATTTAACTGTGCAAGGAAAAATATATACATCTGCGTTATCTTTAAGCGATAGTTATGGAGGTAATAATGGCATTTACGAACTTAGTAGATATCGCTTTAAGGCGGGGTTGCTTGAGGGGGAGGGAAATGCATACGTGTGCGTTAATTATTTTGGAGAAATCTTCAGAAGCAATAGCCCTTGCAGATAAAACAGCCTTATTTCTTCTTTTCGTCTTTCTTTTCTTTATTTTCTTCTTTGGGCTTGCTTTGATTCTTCCCTATAATGAGGTCGAGTTTCTTATTTATTTCCGCGACATTGTTGGCTATGGATTTCATTCGCAGGGCTTGCCTTATGTTGATGATTGATTTGATAACAAGAAATAAAAGATAAACAATAAAAACAATTCCAGCTACCTTGCCGAGAGTTATCAGCAGAGAGATGCCTGATGTAAATTCAGAAGGCATTGTTCTCCACAGTAAATTTGCGATTTCTGAGCCAGTTTGATTGAGGTCAATTTCTAATGAAGGGATAGCCATAGGTAAACTAACAAAAGCTTTTTTAAGAACCTTTCTTTTTGCTAGTGTGGAAAAAAAGCGTGCGATTTTCCTTGCGTTAGCGATAACACTTGTCATTGCGCTGGATTATTGGTACTTTTCTGCTTCTATTGGATATGAACGAAACCTTGAGAGTGCGGTTGTAGCCCGAGTCTTGGATGGCGACACGTTTGACTTAACTGACGGGAGGCGAGTCCGCATGCTTAACATCAACACCCCTGAGAAAGGTGAATTTGGTGCAGATAACGCAAAGACTTATCTGAAACAGTTTGAAAATAAGACTGTTGAAATAAGCGTGATTGGACGTGAAACTTATGGGCGGTTGCTTGCTCGTGTGTACGCTCCAAACTATATTAATCTGAATATGGTGCGCGAAGGGCTCGCGCGCACCCTTCTTGTGCAGGACGAAGAAGTTAAAGAATTTGCTCGCGCGCAGCAAGAAGCAATTGAAGGAAATCGGGGCGTGTGGGCGCGGTCGGCAAACTACGGATGCTTGGCAGGGGAAATTGATAAAAAGGATGAATACGTTGAGTTTGAGAATAGGTGCGCTATCAGCCTTGCTGGCTGGACGGTTAGTGATGAAACAACACGCGAATATACTTTTAAGACTGAACCAGCAGAAAGATTCGTGCTTTACTCGGCAAGGGGTTCAGAGAACAAAACTGCGCTCTTTTGGAAGCGAGTCAATGCGTGGAATAACGATAGAGATGCCCTCATTGTTCGCGATGAGCAAGGCAAGCTTGTTTATTACAATTCTTATGGTTATTAGTTCGGAACTTGCATCCGCAATTGTGATTAATGAAGTTGAGCAAAACCCTGCAGGGGAAGACAGAAACAATGAGTGGGTCGAATTATATTCGGCTGAAGAAATAAATTTGGATGGTTACTTTCTCGCTAATAACAAAGGAAAAGAGGTTAATTTAAGCGGTAGATTCGCAGGGTACAAAGTTGTCATGTTTAATGGTTTTTGGCTTGTCAATGCAGATGAAAGTGTTATCTTGAAGCATAACTCAGAAGTCATTGATAGAACGCCAAGTATTAAAGACGACAAAAATAATGATCTTGCGTGGAGCCGCTGCGATGCTGAATGGAATTTAGTTAGTTCAACAAGCGGAAATGCCAATTCCTGCACATCATCGCAAACTCAGGAGCCAGAACCAAATAATGCTATTTCTGATGAGCGCGGGGATGAGCCTCCCCTTGAGAATCGTTCTACGACACAATCGCCCGCGCTGGAGACTATAAGTGCGGCTGCGCCGCAACCTTCTAAAAAAGAGAAAATTGTGCTGCGTTCATCCAAGGCTCCATCAAAGGAGGATAAAACAGAGTATGCTTATGTGGACGTGATGCGCACGCGCGTCGTTTACGCGTTTATCGGATTCTGCACAGCAATTATTGGGCTTATATGGTTTAAGAAAATCTGACTGAAAGCATTTTTAAAGGATATTCCTATAGCAGAGGCATGGAAGCAATTGAAGCACGCATCATCATTGAGATGCTCGGCCGACCTGCTGAACATTTGAGTGCGACGTTAAACAGTCTTATTGAACGGCTTGGTGCTGAAAAAGGGGTGGCAATTAAACAGAAGAAAGTGTACGACCCTACTCCTGTTAAAGAATCCACGGATTTATTCAGCAGTTTTGTAGAAATCGAGGTAACTTTTGACTCGCTTAATGTCTTGCTGGGCATTCTGTTTGCCTATATGCCGTCAAATGTGGAAGTCGTGTCTCCGCAACAGATGAAGTTCTCGCGAGACGACATAAGTGCGCTTTCGAACAATCTTGTTGCGCGCTTGCATGCTTACGACGCTGCGGCCAAGAATATTATCGCGCAGCGCGATATTGCGTTCAATCAGCTACGACATCTTATTACCAAGCATCCTGAACTACGGGATGAACTGATAAAGGTCCAGCCGTCGGCTGCGCCGCAACCTGCGGTCAATAAACCCGCTCAGAAAAAAAGCAAGAAGAAAACTAAGCGTGTTCGAGCTTAGCTAGTCTGTCGGTCAGGCCACTAGATGACCTGCCACGCGATTTCATATACTTCCCGCCGACTATTACCAAAACTATCAGCACGATTGCCCCAAAGAGATAGCCAAGCCATACCAGGCTTGATTTTTCTGGAACGATGCAACTGCCTATACAGCATGAGCCGCTAAGAGAAGAGATTGTAGAACCTTCGCACCGCTCGTTGGTTGTGCAGATTTTGCCGCCCAGTTCGTTACAGTAGTATCCTTGAACCGAATCATTTGAAGTGCGATTAATTAATATGGGCAAGGTCTCATTATAGGAAATCTTAAGGGGGATTTCAATTGATTCGTTTCCTGCACGAATCGTAAATTTATCATCGAAAGTAGTGTTAAATTGCTTCAGAGTTATGTTGACCGCAACTGATTCGTCGATGCCGATTCTTTTGATTACCTTTGGAGTTAGCGTGTAACGAGACTCGTTGTAAACAATTAAAACATCCTCAAGCACCTCGGTTCCTATATTTTTAACTGTGAATAAGAAAGGGGATTCTCTTCCGCGGATAAAAACATGTTCTATGCTTCGCGGGAATATGCTTACGAGGCGTGAAACATATCTTGTGCTACCTACTTCGGCGGCGTTGTATATTGGCAAGGAATACATGCCAAGAGAGAATACCGATAGACCTTGTGAAAATGCGTCGAGAGGGAAGGAGCGAGTTGTAATGCCTGGTTGCAAAGTCATGTTGGAATTGAAAGGCGCACCGAGCGCAAGATTTAAAGGTTGGTCGGAGAAAGAAGTGAATTCAATCTCAAAATCTTCTGCGATATTTATGAAACCCGGACGCACACTATAGGGAACTGACTGATTTGATGTGGCGAATGGGCGCTCAAGCGTTGCAAGCTGGCGCTCGCCATTAATCATTGTGTCTACATCGCGTATGGTAAGAGTGTAATTATGCTGCGCGCGTGGTGCTATAAAATAAATAAAATAACTGTCTCCCAGACGCTGCACGTCATGAGTCACAACTGTTTCAACATGACCGCGTGTGAATGTGACTTGTGAAGGAGAGATGGGCTGCAAAACAACTCCCTGTATCTCGGCGACTATGGTTTCTGATTGGTCGTAAACTGAATCAAGGTCAAGCGAGAGCGCATGCGCTGAAGGAAACAAAAACAAAAGAAATAAAAGGCCTGCAAGGAGCTTCATTTATTCATAGAGCCTTATTGTTATATAAAGTTATTTGCTAATCTCGCGCAGTTTGCGGAGTGTTTCTTCCATCTCTTTGTCGAGCGGGGAAGCCTGACGAGAAGATATAGCAGGACGCGGCCGCATCGGCATAGATGATGGGAATGATGCTGGGGGGAAAGGTGGGTGTCGTGTCGTACTCAACGGTGTGGAAGAAACTCCGCCCCGACGTGATTTAAAGAACAAAAGTTGCAACTTCTTTCGATAGGCAATAGCCAAGGCTACTAGAGCTATAAGAATAATCAGTATAATTGTCCAGACAAGCCAGTTTGAGCCTCCAGAACTTTCTTCACTCTTGGAAACACAACATACATCTCCTGAAAGCGGACACTGCTCGCTACCTTCTGTTTCTGTATCCGGGTCGCAGCTCAGACTGCAAACTCCAAGTGATTGTGCGCAGGCATCTTCAACAGGAGCTGTGAGCTCGCAACGTTCGAGGCAACAAGAGCCGTCTGCAGATTCACGTTCAGTGCCTGAGCATTGCTCATTAGAGGCGCAGATTTCGCCATTGAGTGTTGAACACAACTCGCGCTGGGGCGCGACTGAACAGCATTTCAACGAACCTGAACAAGCAAATTGCGGCAATGGGTTGCCGTCAGCAGTACGACAGACTAAATCTGAAGAGACGCAGGCATACCCTGAATTGACTGATAGACAGTTTTCAACCGAACCAGAGGGAGTGCCTGGGAATCGGGTAAGGCGAGACCAGCCTGCATAAAGCAAGAATGCTGTGTCACGCAAATTCTTATTGTTCCAGCAACCGCTTGCATCCTGTATGTTCAAGAGATAACGTTTGGCGTTATCGTTCTCGGATATAGATTTTCCCTGCAACGCAAGAAGTGTGAGTGCAGTGTCGTAAAACTTGTTATATGCTGTTGAGGGGGCTTCCCAAAACTGCGCATTTTTCTGCGACTGTATAAGTGAGGAATATGAGTCCTGACTTGTTGAAAGTTTGTAGGTGAACGCATCAGGCAAAAAGCGTTCATTATCAGGAGCAAATGCAATAAGATAAGGGATGTAGTTAGCCATGTCGTGCTCTGTCTCGTCAAGTGCAAGTGCTGCCCAGAGTGTGCCTTCATAGTCGCATTCATTCGCCAGAGCGAAACAGCGCGAGTGTATAGATTCTGTCGTGGTGCCTGAAGATGCAGCTGAAGTGGCTGTTGGAGAGACGTAAACAGTGTCTGATCCGCTCTTTTGGTAGAGAAGTGTAGTAATGAAATCTTTATTACATGATATTTCAAAAGTTTGAGTCAGACAGGAAGGCGAAATTCCCAGCCAGTATCCATCTGCGTTCGGCGAAAGGCAACTACCAGCATCACCTGATATGCGCATGTCTTCACCGATTGAGACAGAGCGTTCGTTGCCTTGATATCGAAGCACGCATGTTGCGGTTTCCTGATTTTGGATGTCTATCTCAAGGAACCATTGCAATCCTGTTGCAGGCACGCTCTTTGATAGAAGAAAATTCTCTGCCTGATCTGTGTTTTTACCTATGAGGTCATAAGCAAGAATCGCCTGTGCTGTTTCCTTTAAACGGCAGCCTGCCTGCGGCCAGCAAGTCGCATTGCTGGAGACAGAGCGCTTTTCAGCGTCGAGCTTTTGCTCGGCTTTTGCATTTGCACCGAGCGCAAGTATCGAGAAAGTTGCTTCTTCAAGCGAAAGCTGGGCAGATGTGCGATTGGAAATTGCAGATTCAAGACATTGGTATGCGCGCGAGACTTTTGCGTCGTCTGTCTCATTTGCGGCGGCAGATGCGAGAGGGATAAGACTCAGCGCAAGAAAAATAAAAATCAATACACTCTTTTTCATTGATTAGAGAGGAAGATATTGTTTAAAAAGATTTAGTCGCCCCCTGAGTCGCGACGGAGGCTTCGGACGACATCAACTAATGGATTTTTAGCTGATGCTGGCTTGTCGAGCAATCCGAGATCTTTGTAGAAACTTGGATTGTCGTAGTTAGGAGGCAGAATTTTACGCGTCTGACGGAAGTGCCATTGCAACTGGCTTTTAACATATCCCTCCTTGAGCGGAGGAGTATTTTTTTCATTCCATTCGTAGACGCGTTTTTCAATGTCAGCATCGGGAAAGTTGAGCGCTCGCAGAAAGGTGATGAGTATAAACAGGCCCCTCTTTTTGCCTTCTGCCAAACCCTTAAGTAATTTCTTTATAGCAGGCGGGAAGTGTTTATCAGTAACTCCTTTCAGTCTCTCCAAATCTTCTTCTGAAGTCCCGGAGCGCGCCACAGACTCGCGGATTGGCTTTTGCGCATCCTGCTTAATCTTCCACGCAAGCGCGGTTTGCAACAGGAGTGCTGCTTCGCCGCGCGTGGCTGTTGGGTAGTACGGAAGAACAGAAACTGAGAGAGGGTCTGCCTTTTTTGGATTGAAATCAGCGATGTCCTTCTTTGTTATGACGACGCTGGCGAGGGCAGTCTTTTCATGCAGGGAATATGGCATGCGAAAAAGGTGCCTAGGGGACACGAGAACGAAATCAAGCGAACCGAGGTTCTCAATATACATTTGTTCTGTATAAGATGCTGAAGATTGTTTCTTATTATATACTACTTTGTTAGAAGAATCGGTTTGGCTGTTGAGAGAGGACGTGTTGCACTTCGGGCATTTAACAAACTCTCTCTCATTCATCAAATTGAATGAGCCCGAACACAGAGAGTCTATGCAACGGAGTTTGCGTTTGGTAAGTTTTACATCCGGCCTCTCGTAATGGGTCTTGCAACGCTCGCACTCAAAGACCATCATCCTATGCTTTTCCATCGGAGAACCGCAGATATCGCATGTCATTTTAACAAGCTCTTCTTTTGTAACTTTGGTGCGACGTTCAATAGCTTTAAAATCAATGCCGAACTTGGCAAGTTGCCGATTATACGCAGGCTTAATCTCCTGCAGCAAGAACTCTGTAATTGCGCGGGGCCATTCTGGGAACATCATCCTTGTCTGCGTGCCTTCAAATACCTCCGGAAAGGCAGCCCAAGGAACGATGATATGAAGACCCTTGGAACCAGAATATTTGATGCCGTAATTTTTTATCCCGTAACGTTCGAGCAGTTCAATTAATAACTCTCCTGCAAGTTTAGAATAATCGAGGTAGGGCGAGTCGATATCCAAAAGCAAATCCCATCCTTCGCGCAGTTCATCAAATGCTGCTCTTTGCATATCGGTGTTGAGCTGCAGCGAATCGCGCCAGAGTTCTTCAGATGCGTGAAATGATGTCGCGCCTTTCTGCACGAGCGCCATCACGTCAGCAGGGTAAGTAAGCGTGTCGGGACGCCTGCCAAACCCCTCAAAATAACGCGGCACGACTTCACGCGAGCGCGCGAACTCAAATATGGCTTTCTGGATTTCTGGTTTTGAATAATAGATATGGGTAATGGAGCGGATACGCAGCTCGTTAGATGAAGGGGCTTCGTCGGGCATGCTTGGGGAAATAGCGCATAGTTTTTATGGTTTGTTATGCCTCTCTAACAAAGGCATCTGAGCATAACAAAGCTTAAAAGTATCCGATATAACGAATTCTTATGCTGTTAAAATTAGATGACGCGCGCTTTTTTGGCACTCTTATCGGAATCATTTCCGAATTAGTGACTGAAGTACGGCTCAAAATTACCAAAGAGGGCATGCATTTAGTGGCACTTGACCCTGCAAACGTTGCGATGGTGCATTTTCACATACCTGCTGAATTGTTTTCGCAGTTCAGCATTGAGAAAGATGAAATTCTCGGAATTAACCTTGATAATCTTAATTCAGTCATGCGCCGCTGCAGCTTGGGAAGCTCTATTATTTTAGCGCGCGAAGAAAATACGTTGCGCATTACAATTCAGGACAAAATTAAGCGCGACTTCACGCTGGCATTGATTAGCGTTGAAGGCGAAGACCGCGAATTGCCGACTTGGGAATTCAAAAGCGTCATCAAAATGGACGCTCAAACGTTCGTGGAAGTAGTGGAAGACTGTCTTGTAGTGTCTGATGCGTGCACGTTCTCTGCCGAACAGAACAAGTTTGTGGTTGAAGCGCGCGGACTGAACTCGGCGCGAATTGAATTCTCGAGCGACGAAGTGGAGATTTATTCAGATGTGAGCAGTGCGCGGTTCTCGCTGGAGTATCTGAGCAAGTTTATGAAAGGCGCGAAAATCGCAAATAAGGTCGAAATCAACTTCTCGGACAATCACCCCATGAGAATAAATTTCCCTACCGGCAAGGTGATGCTTTCTTTCGTGCTTGCACCGAGAATCGAGCAGGACGATTAGATTCTTTCGAGTAATGCGCCTGCTATTAACTTCCTTATTTTTTCGCGCGTCTTGCGCGTGTGCGCCCATTGAGCATGGGCTTGCCAACCTTGGTAATTGTCCATTAATGAACCAAAGTCTTTTTCGCCCCTATGAAACATCTCAATTTTGCGCATCATTTTTCTAAGGCTGCGCTTGCGTAGTAGGCAATGATAGTAGAAGTTACGGAATCCTACAAAATCCACCCCTGAAGAAAGAGAGGCTATGCGTGATTTCTGCGGATGAAGCGTTAGTTTCAATTTGTTTTGAAGAAAATAGTTAATTTCGCTTTTCCATTTTTCTAATTGTTCCCTGCTTTCGTGCAGAATAACAAAATCATCTACATAGCGAATATAGCATTCTATCTTTAATACATGCTTCACAAAATAGTCTAGTTCATTAAGATAAACATTTGCGAAGAACTGCGAAGTTAAATTACCGAGAGGCATGCCCTTTGGCTCAAGCCACGAAGTTACTCTCTCTCTCTCTCTTCATTCCGAAGTTCGCGTTAATTTTTTGTATTATACCTAAGGACGTAAGT
>Ga0209542_10005741_pt1 | contig 24568 bp, 29 predicted proteins | sample RifCSPhighO2_01_FD_184028 | JGI IMG/M metagenome (GOLD analysis project Ga0209542, IMG submission 184028) | Soil microbial communities from Rifle, Colorado - Rifle CSP2_plank highO2_0.1 (SPAdes) (version 2) | ecosystem: Environmental > Terrestrial > Deep subsurface > Rock core/Sediment ...
AGGCGGCGTAGAGGTAAGAGATGCCGACGGAGAGAAGCAAGGCAAGAATGATGGCTTTGAGGGAGGTGAGGAGACTGGTGCGAAGAGAAGTCATACAATGTTAAAGTTAAAAAATTTAAAAGCCGCCACTTGGTTCGATAAGACGTATTTTTTCCGCATCCGAAAGCGGCGGGGCAGCAGACTCTTTCTGATTTTGTTGTATAAGCTTCAATTTTTCCGTCTCGGAAAGCGGCGCCACGTCTTTCGTCCTCTCTTCAAGGTCCTGCATTAACAAAAGTTTTTGCTCATCCGTCAGTTTCTGGCTCATCAAAGCTTCTTCGAGGCTCGCTTGGCGATTTTTTGTTTGTAAAAATTGATATCCCACTATGAAAAGAACGGCAAGGAGAAGACAGGCTGCGGCGAGCATGAGAGGGCGCATTGATTTGCTCGAGTTGCTCAAGTTGTTCGAGCCAGGCTCCAATGGTGCGGCATCCATACAGGAAGTATACCCTGTTTCTCTCTTTAGCCATCTTCGGGGCTGTGGATTTCGCCGCGGCAATTGACCCCGTAGTGAATTTTGGCATCATGCCTCCGAGATAGTTAACCCAGTACCCCCAAACGCAGTTTCCCCCAAAATGCGACTAGCCCAGCTATACACTGGCACAAGCCCGACAATGTGGGATATACTGCATCAAATGAGATTTGCTTATAAAATAATATGACCACTTGCTCAGCTTTTAGCGAAAGGCAGACGGGTCTCTAACGGAATGAATCTATGGCATGACATCTCCCCTGGGAAAAAAGTTCCTGATGAAATAAACGTCATCATCGAGGTCCCTCGGGGTTCGCATAATAAATACGAAATAGACAAGGAGACTGGGCTTATCAAGCTTGACCGGGCAAATTATAATGCTGCGCCGTACCCTTTTGACTATGGCTTTGTACCACAAACATATTGGGAGGACGGCGACGCACTTGATGTTATGGTGCTCACAACATTCCCGCTTGTACCCGGGATTCTAGTAATGGTACGCCCCGTTGCACTCATGGAGATGACCGATAGTGGCGAGCCCGACAGTAAAATAATTGCTGTTCCCGTCAATGACCGAAGGTGGGACGACGTGCAAAACCTCAACGACCTGAACCAACATAATCTTAAGGAATATAAGCAGTTTTTTGAAACCATAAAACAACTCAAAGAAAAGCCAGCAGTTGTTACGGTACATGGGTTTAAAGATCGCACTGCGGCGCTCTCAGCTATACAAAAAGGCATCGACCTCTATCAAAAGCAGTTCAAGAGCTAAGATACTTCTTCAATCATCTCCTTGCCACCCCGCTTTTGCAATGCAAAAGCGGGGTGGTGTATACTATCAAAAAGGCAATACTTAACAGCTAATCTCCGATAACAATGAACACAGCCACTTATAAGAATTGGATTCTTACGGGAGCCGTTGCCGCTTTGGCTCTTTTTCTGCTTGGCTTCTTTGCCGTAGCACGCGCAGAGACAACCTCCGGCGCTTCGACCGAGGGAGACTCTGCGGCCACCAGCACCTCGACCCAAATACGAGAACGATTAAGGCAACAAGAAGAAGACCTCAGAGAGAGATCCCGAGCGATACAGGAAAGACTCAATACCGAACGAGAAAACATTAGAACAATGGCAAGCACCACACGAGAGAAAATCAGGCAGAAAGTTGAAACTGCGGCGGCAGAGCGTTTCAGAGCGCAGGTTTCTATGGTTGTCCGGCGCCTCAATGCCGCTGTAGAGCGGCTCTTGAGGCTCTCCGACCGCCTTGAATCGCGCCTCAACAAGCTTGCGGATAAGGGTATCGACGTCACTGAGCCGCGAGCGCTCCTTGGCATCGCTCGAACAGAAATTGCAAATGCCGAGAGCGTTATCGGAGAAATGCCAGAAGCGGTTGAAGCAGTCCTTGGCTCTGACACTCCACGCGAGACTTTTAAGAAAACGCGCGATATCATAGATCAGGCAAAAGCAAGTCTCAAAAAAGCACATCGGGCGTTGGTCGACGCTATCGTTGCAACCAAAGCCGCCGGCGGCGTCAAGGCTGACGAAGCCGCGACTTCCACCGAGGCAGAGACTGACGATTAAGAACTAACAGACTAACGCAACATCCATGGATCAAATGAACCAGCCGCAGCAAACCGGACAAGTCCCTCCGGGAATACCTCCGCAGCCGAAAACTCCTAAACCGATCGGTCCCATTGTTGGAATTGTGGTTATTGTCATCATTCTGATTATCGGCGGTTTTTATTTGTGGGGTGAAAGACTGGTTAAAAATGGCTACCCGGGCAATGGCCAATATCAAACTGAAAACGCGGCACCAGACGCACAGACAGCAGCCCTGGAAAAACAAGGAACCTCAGACACCGCAAGTTCCATTGAGGCGGACCTCAAAGCAACCGACCTGGACAGCCTCGACTCGGGATTTGATAGCAGTGCGCTATAGAGTTACTTACGACTGACAACAGTTCAAAATTGCCCGCGCGTACGCGCGGGCAATTTTGACAACACGCAGCAGCCCTCGTACACTTTGCACTCATGTTCCCGTTAGAAGCCGCGGTCCCGTATATAATAAAGAAACTATGACAACCAAAGAGGTCGCACAACACAAGAATAATTTTGAGCAGCTGTTGCGGAGCGCGACCTGCTTCTAACGGGATGTATGAAAACCTCACCATCAAGGAACTTCCGAACTCCGAAATTGAGATAAGCGCCGAAATACCGCTCAAGCAGGTAGAAAAATACCAGCAAGAGGTTCTAAAAAAGATAAACGCCAGAGTGGAAATACCCGGTTTTCGCAAGGGCCACACTCCTGATGCTACGCTCATCCGCCACATCGGCGAGGCGCAGGTCATGGAAGAAGTTGCCGAAACGGCATTTTCGGACAGTTTCCGGCAGATAGTTTTGGACAAGCAATTGGACATTATCGGGCGCCCCGAGGTAACCATCACCAAGCTCGCTCCGGGGAATTCCATCGGTTTTAAGATTATCACGGCGCTTTTCCCGAAATTTGAGCTTCCTGATTACAAAACACTTGCCGGCCAAGCACGCGCAGAACGAAAAGAAGTTTCAGTCGAGGTAACTGAAGCTGAAGTCCAGGAAACACTCAGACACTTCCGCCTGCCCGCCGGGGAGGCAGGGGGGCCCGCAGTTCCGGGAAAGGAGTTCGAAAAAGTTAAGGAGCCGGAGCCCCTTACCGAGGAAACAGTAAAAAAATTCGGATTTAATTCTTTGGCAGATTTTAAAGGAAGGATCAAAGAAGACCTTAAAAAACAGAAGGAGCGGCGGGCGGCAGAAGAGAAGCGGTGCGGGCTCTTGTCGAAAAAATTATCGCCGCAACAATCGTCCCCCTACCGAGAGTTGTTGTTGAAAGCGAACTTGAGAAAATGCTTAACCAATTCAAAGCAGATATCGAGCGCAGGGGTATGAAACTTCCCGACTACCTCGAAAAAATTAAAAAAACAGAAGAAGACCTGCGCAGGGAGTGGCGCCCCGATGCCGAAAAGCGCGGCAAACTCCAGTTCATCCTCCACGCCATCGCGAAGCAGGAAAACATCAGGCCGCCGGAAACCAACATTGAGCAGGAACTCGCGCACTTGCTTGAGCACCAAAAAGATGCCGACCCTCTCCGCGCCCGCCTCTACATTGAGCAGATGCTCACGAACGAAGCGGTGTTCAAATTTTTAGAATCGCAGAAGTAGAGCCGGTAGGAAAAGTTGCCAACGGCAGAAAAATTGTTATACTGCGTCCATGTTAATACCAACCGTTATCGAAAAATCACAATTCGGCGAGCGCGCGTATGACATCTACTCGCGGTTGTTACGCGAGCGCATTATCTTTCTCGGCGGGCAGATTGAAGACCATACCGCAAACATCGTTATCGCCCAGCTTCTGTTTCTCGAATCCGAAGACCCAAAGAAAGATATTTCCCTCTACATAAATTCCCCCGGCGGCTCGGTAACCGCAACGCTTGCCATGCTCGATACGATGAACCACATTAAGCCCGATGTCTCGACGGTCTGCGTCGGCGTTGCCGCTTCCGGCGCCGCTATCTTGCTCTCCGCCGGCAAGAAGGGAAAGCGATATGCCCTCCCGAACGCTGAAATTATGATCCACCAGCCGTGGGGACAAGCGCAGGGACAGGCAACCGAACTTGAAATCACGGCAAAACACATCCTTTCGGTGCGCGACAAACTCAATAAAATTCTCGCAAAAAACACCGGCCAAACACTTACCAAGGTGGAAAATGATGTGGAACGCGACTTCTTCATGAGCGCAGACGATGCAAAAAAGTACGGCATCGTCGACGAAATTTACAAAAATTCCCACAGCTAATAAAATAAGAAAAGCCGCCCCAACAGGGGCGGCTTTTCTTATTACTTTCTTTGGTGTTCACTGCTTTACGTAGGAGGATTGCGCTTTCCTAGGCTATACTGAAGGTTATTACTCATCGCTTTTTAGTATGCAATCACCAGTAAAAATCGCCAGCGCTGCCATCCTAATTGTTGCGCTCGGTGTCATTGGGTGGTTCTACCTCCCTTCGACAAAAACACCGGCCCCACCAGCACCAAAAACAGTCGGTATCTTGCAGTATCTGCAAGTAACCGGCGCCATGGCCGATGGATTCAAGAAAAAGATGGCTGAACTTGGGTATGTTGAGGGACAAAACGTTACATACATATTTGAGCGCTTCGATGTTCCGGCTGAAGGGACCGCAACCGCACAGAAGCTTCTCGGCCAGAAAGTTGATATGATTTACGCCATAACCTCGGTTGCCGGACGCGGCGCCCTTGCCGCAACGAAAGAGGCGGGTGTAAACACCCCTATCGTCTACGCGCATGCCAATAGTCCCGTGAGCGACGGACTTGCCGCGAGTTTCCGTTCTTCAGGCAACAATGCCACAGGGGTTGCCGTCAATATCCCCGAGGTCACCGCGAAGAAACTTGAATTTCTGAAGCAAATCAACCCCAACATCAAAAAAGTCCTTACCTTCGATGCGGTGTTTTCCGACCCTGCGCAGGTAACCGGTCTCGCCGAGCTCGACACGCAAGCGCCGAAATTCGGTATTACCGTCGTCAAATATAAAATCCAAGGCTCGCCGGGGCCTGCGGGAAATGCCGAGATTCAAAAATATATGCAGGCGCTTAAGCCTGGAGACTTCGATGCTTTCTTACAGCCAGCGGGTCCGGTGGCCGGCGACTTCGGTGGATTTAAGATATTGCTGGTTGAAGTAACGCGACTCAAATTGCCAGCTGTCTACCTCAATATACCGTTTGTGAAAGCTGGCGGCCTCTTCAGTTATGGCCATGACACCTTCGGTGTCGGCGAGCAGGCGGCGGTTATGGCTGACAAGGTTCTCAAAGGAACAAAGCCCTCGGATATTCCAATTGAATTCGCGGCGGCCAATGAACTCGACTTAAACTTAAAAGCAGCAGCTGAAATCGGCATTACCTTCCCCGATACAATGCTTTCCACCGCTAAGGTGAAAGTTACTCAATAGAGGAGAAGAGGCAAAGCCGAGGCAACCTTCTATTTCTGCCTCGGCGGAACACGTCCTCTCAGTGCGTGGTAAACTCAATAAAACTCTCGCAAAATAGAGAACTCTTTTAGAGCACTCGACAACCATCTTTCATCCTGCTAAGATGGAAATGAATCTATTATTTACGTCGTAATTGGAAATCACCGCCTTTATTCTGCCCCGCTTCCCCGTCTGAACGAAAAAGAAAGTGAAACTCATGTCTTCATTGTTCGCGCCAGAAAGTAATAGCGTCGTGACGCGCTTGAGCGTGGTCTAAACTTTCGTACGAAAGGCGGTATTCCTTGTTGGAATATGTCGCTTACCATTGTTTTTATTCTGCTCGGCATCGCCGGCTTCGGCGGTGTAGCTCTTGGTTATCTCTTACGCTGGGCATTGACGTTCGGCAAACGCGGCTCTGCAGAGCTCGAGGTTAAGCGAATGCTCCTCGACGCAAAAGAGGAGGCGAAGCGCATTACCTCCTCTGCCGAGGAAAAAGTCCGCGAAACACTTGAACTTGCACGCACCGAGTTCAAAAACAAAGAAGACGACCTAAAGCGCACCGGGGAGCGCCTCATAAAGAAAGAGGAGCTCCTCGACAAGCGCCAGCTTGATATTGACAGCGAGGTCGAACACATCAAGACGAAAATCGCTGAAGTAAAGGAAGTCCGCGACAAGGCGGAGGCTCTTTTTGTTAAACGGCAGGAGGAACTTGAAAAGATCGCGGGCGTTACGCCGGAGGAAGCAAAGACAGAGTTGATGAGAACGTTTGAAAAACAGTTTGAGCAAGATCTTTTGGTACGCATGCAAAAACTTGAAGTAACGGGGCAGGAAAAAATCGAGCACAAGGCCCGGGAACTCCTCACGACCGTCATCCACCGGCTCGGCAACTCGGTTGCGGCTGACGTCGTTACCTCAACAATTACCCTCCCTTCAGACGAGATTAAGGGAAAAATCATCGGCAAGGAAGGCCGAAATATCAAGGCGTTTGAGCGGGCAACCGGCGTTGATGTCATCGTGGATGACACCCCCGGCTCCATTGTTCTTTCCTGTTTTGATCCGGTCCGGCGGCAAGTCGCTCGGGTCGCCCTTGAAAATCTTATTTTGGACGGAAGAATCCAACCGGCAAAAATCGAGGAAACCGTGGCAAAGGCAAAGGAGGAAATAAGTAAGATTATGAAAGAAAAGGGCGAGCAGGCGGCATACGAATGCGGCATCTATAACCTTGACCCCCGCATCATTGCGATCCTTGGACGGCTCCATTTCCGCACAAGTTACGGCCAAAACGTGCTTCAGCATTCAACTGAAATGGCCCACATTGCCGGGATGCTTGCTGAGGAGCTTGGGGCAAACGTCGCCATTGCGAAAGCCGGCGCGCTTCTCCATGACATCGGTAAGGCGGTTGACCATGAAGTGCAGGGCACCCACGTTGAAATCGGCCGGAGAATACTCCAGAAATTTGGGGCTGACCCGGCCATCGTCCAGGCAATGCAATCGCACCACGAGGAATACCCGTATGAAACGGTGGAATCCATCATTGTCCAGGTTGCTGATGCCATCTCAGGCGGGCGCCCAGGCGCAAGACGCGACAGCGTTGAAAACTACCTCAAACGTTTAGGAGAGCTTGAGGCAATTGCTATGAGCTTTGAAGGGGTTGAAAAGGTTTTTGCCATCCAGGCAGGCCGTGAAATACGGGTCTTTGTCACACCGGATAAGATATCCGATCTCGAAGCGAAGGAGTTGGCCCGCAACATTGCCCTTCGTATAGAACAAGAGCTTAAATACCCTGGTGAGATAAAAGTTAATGTGATACGGGAAACCCGATCTATCGAATTTGCCCGCTAGCTAGATGCATTTCGAAGCCCTTGCGACCCCCGATTGAGCGGTATATTCGAGGGGAGACTCTCGGAGCGCGGCGACGCGAGAGTGAGCGACTTTTTCAGCAGAAAAAGTACGCGTACTCTCCGAGAATATGCGCGAAAGAGGGTTTTTGAGCCATCCCCACCGCCCTATTGCGCTAAAAACGGCTCAACGTATAATTATTTACGTCTCGGCGCACCCCGCCCTGACTTAGAAAATTTTCCGGTCGATATCTTTATCCATAGTTATTTCCGATACTATGAACAAAGCAAGCATTGTTGATAAAGTGCATGAAAAACTTGGCGGCACTAAAGTGCAGGCAGAGCAGGTTGTCGACACGGTATTTGACTCAATTGTCGCCGGTCTCAAAAAAGGCGATGAGGTCTCGATTGCGGGCCTCGGCATTTTCTCCACAAAAATGCGCCCGGCAAGGCAGGGTCGCAACCCGCGAACCGGGGAGTCCATTCAGGTCCAGGCGATGCGTGTCCCCAAATTCCGCCCAGCTAAAGCCCTCAAGGAAGCCGTGAAATGAGAGTTTAGAGTTTTCCATTGTGCAAAAAACCCGCCGTACGGCGGGTTTTTTGCTTCCTCTGTTACCGAAGGTAGAACGTATAGACAATCACTCCATCGACGAAAAGCCCGGTACCCCCAATCATGAAAAGTACCCACACGGCCCAATTCGGAATTTGTTTGCCAGTCATCAATGCCCATCCCGTAAGGCAGCTAATAAAGAGAAACACAAAAACGCCGAGGATATCGAAAAACTGCGGTGGATACAGCATATGCGGGATGCCGGAATCGGACCGGCGACCACAGTTTGGAAAACTGTTATTTTGCCACTAAACTAATCCCGCCTTAATTCGATACAACAGACGATTTTGATTCTACTGCCGAATGCCGGAAGTGCAAACCCCACACCACTTTTTCCGGAGAAAAGTGGTGTGGGGTAAATGCTATAATACCCTTTCCATGCAACTTCTGCGGCTTCTTATTTTTATAATCCTGGCGATAGTCGCCTCTGCGGTCTTTCTGGGTATAGAAAATCAACCGACACAAGAGGTCGTGCTTGCGCCGGTTGAATTCGCCTCTTCAACCCCAACTAAAATTGCAACTTCCTCGCTAAACACAGCCGCAGCGACTACAACGCCGCCGAAAAGACAGCAGGAAAGCCAGCTGGTACCGACTCCAAAAATATCACCACCCGCACTCACTCCAGCCCCCGCCGTGCCCTCAAGCGCATCGGACATCCCGTTGTTTTCTTTTTCGGAACTAAACCTTAAAGCCAGAGAGTCCCTTGTAAACATTATCTGCGCTACAAGCGCCGAAAGTCCCCTCAGTGGGGAAAGCGGCAGCGGCGTTTTTGTAACGGAGAGCGGAGTTATTCTCACCAATGCGCATATCGCTCAGTACTATCTTCTTGAAGATTATCCTTCTCACGGCGGCGTAGAGTGCACGATCCGAACAGGAAGTCCCGCAACAGCAGGGTATCGGGCTCGACTTCTTTATATTTCGCCTCGGTGGGTAAAAGCAAACAGTGAGTCCCTTAGCCTTGAAAACCCCTCAGGCACGGGAGAAGACGACTTCGCCCTTCTCCTTGTGGAGAGTTCTGCGGCAGGAGGGGAAGCTCTCCCCTCCTCCTTCCCCTTTCTGCCGCTCGCCGAGGTACTCCCTATTGAAAACACCGAAGTTCTTGTTGCTGGTTATCCGGCGGAATTTCTCGGCAGCTCCACCATTCAGCGCAACCTTTTCGCCATTTCAACTATCACCGCTATCAGGCAGTACTTTACTTTCGCCTCTACCTCAAAGGATGTTTTTTCAATCGGCAACGTAATTCTCGCAGCCAAAGGTTCTTCTGGCGGGCCTGTTGTGGCAAAAGACGGCACTATCGTTGGAATTCTCGTCACAAGCACTGGAGGAGCAACCACAGGCGATCGAGACGCTTTCGCCATCACTACTACACACATAGAACAGAGCTTTCAGGACGACACCGGTGCTTCCCTTTTGCAGTTTCTCCTTTCAAAAAATCTTTCATTTACTGCAGAAACCTTTGAGAATACCATTGCTCCACAACTTTCTTTGCTCATCATCGCGCATCTGCCTAAATAACGCCTGGTGCAAACCACGGAAGTGCCCTGTACTTCCGATAAATTCAGAGGTCGGGGTGCAGGGAATTGAACCCTGACCTCATCCTCCCAAAGGATGTATACTGCCGTTATACTACACCCCGACCTCTGAATTTATCCCAAAGCACGCCTGCCCCGTAGGAAGCTTTGCTTCCCTACCGGGGTATACTACCGCTGGACTACTCACGACCAACGCACTTAATCCTGAAGCGAGTACACTGCACCTGTTACAGTACCACGACGAATCCGCTTCCCGCTACATAAAGGACATGTCCTTTACATGCTTATATTCTCAATGAGTTCAACTCTTGCCTCTTTTCTCTTTAGGTCAAGAAAAACAGTTGCCACGTCAAGCTGCCACTCCGCATCTTCAAGTTTTTTGTCGATTAAATACGTTTGAATAGCTCTGTTGAGACGTTTTAACTTCCAAGGATGAACATTTTCCTCAGGAGCGTAGGAATCCGGAAGAGTATCACGTGAAAACTCTTTTAAGTTTTCACGTGATACCGTTTTCACTTCAACAAATCTCACTATTTCACCTTTCTTTACAATAAGGTCTATTTCACCCCATTTCTTACGATAATTCTTTCCAAGGATTGAAAACCCTTTTCCCACAAGAAACCTACTTGCGGTTTCCTCTCCGATTCTCCCGATCTTTTGCTTTTCTGTTTCCTTCTTCATGTATCACGTGTAACAAGTTTCATGTGAAACTTAAACTATTGGACAAAACATAAATTAGCCTAAGGTCCATTAAAAACGCTTTCATTGAGCCATATTTTCGTAAAAGGACCTAAAATCAGGAAATGTCCTTTATACACCTGTACACAGAGTTATCCACAGAAACACTTTTACCTAGATCACATGCGGCCAGTGGGAATCGGACCCACACATCGTCCTTGGCAAGGACGTATTCTGCCACTAAATTATGGCCGCGGTTTTTTGAATTCTAGCATCTTTTTTCGGTCACGGATAATTTTCTGTTAAAAATTTCTGCGACTCCGTCTCCTTCGCTCTCGCTCAGTCCGACCGGCAAAAGCATCCCATGCTTTGGTCACGCATAAAATGCTGCTGCATTTTTGCGTGACCCCGTCTCGCCCGCCTTCGCGGACTCCGACCGGCAAATGCACCCCATGCATTTGCCCCTGCCAGGAGTCGAACCCGGATCAGCGGTTCCGAAGACCGCTACTTTATCCATTAAGCTACAGGGGCTTATTTAAACCATACGATAGGTTAGGGGAAACACCAAACGTATACTAAAATAAATGCATGCGAGGAACTCCTTCTTTCTCAATACCTAAAGAAGTCGTTGAAACTGCAGAAAAGCTTGAAAAAGCAGGTTTTGAGGCCTATTTGGTGGGTGGCTGCGTCCGCGATCTGGTCCTTGGCAGAAAACCAAAGGACTGGGATTTGACAACGAGCGCCAAGCCAGAACAAATCCAGGGTCTTTTTTCAGAAACCTTCTATGAAAACGAATATGGCACGGTTGGTGTTGTAAATGTCAATGTTTCAGATGAAACACTAAAGGTTGTTGAGGTAACGCCATATCGCCTAGAATCCGGCTACTCTGACGCAAGACGGCCAGATTCCATTACTTTTAGTGACAAACTCGAGGAGGATCTTAAGAGACGAGACTTTACCATAAATGCTCTGGCCTATAGCATCTCTCAAGGACAAATCATTGACCTTCATAAAGGACAAGATGACCTAAAAGACAAGCTGGTGCGTGCAGTGGGGGAGCCGGGAGAGCGATTTTTGGAAGATGGACTTCGGGTTCTCCGAGCTATCCGCATTGCTACGGAACTAGGCTTTACGGTAGAAAAGGAGACCGAGAAAGCGATCAAAAAAACTTCTAAAATACTGGGTAAAATAGCAAAAGAACGTATTCGTGATGAATTTTGTCGGATACTCATGGCCGACCGGCCTATGGACGGTTTGGTGCTTGCCCAAGAGCTTGGGATACTCAAATATGTTGCTCCGGAGCTTGAGGAGGGAATCGGGATCGAGCAGAACCAGGCTCACAAATACAGCGTCTTTGAACATAACCTGCGCTCGCTCAAGCATGCTGCAGACAAAGGCTGGGATTTGGACACCCGCCTGGCGGCACTTTTCCACGATGTTGGAAAGCCGGCCGCGCGGCGCTGGTCGGATGAGAAGAAAGACTGGACCTTCCACGGACACGATGTAGTCGGAGCCAGAATGGCTAAGAGAATCCTCACTGATCTAAAGTTTCCCATGAAACAGATCGAGAAAATTACCAAATTAGTTCGCTGGCACCTTTTTTTCTCTGATACTGAAGTCATAACGCTCTCTGCCGTACGGCGGATGGTCCGGAACGTAGGATCAGAAAACATATGGGATTTGATGAATCTGCGCGCCTGCGACCGCATTGGCACCGGCCGGCCGAAAGAGCATCCATACCGCTTTCGCAAATATCGCGCCATGGTGGAAGAAGCGCTACGAGACCCGATTTCTGTTAGTATGCTCGCGGTAAAAGGGGAGGATGTTATACGTGAAACGGGACTCCAGCCAGGGCCAAAGATTGGCTATATCCTGCATGCCCTTCTTGAAGAGGTGCTTGATGATCCGAAGAGGAACACAAAAGAGCATCTAACCAAGCGAATGCAGACGCTTGCAAAGCTTTCCGACAAAGAGCTCCAAAAGCTAGGGGAGGCAGGAAAGGAGAAAAAAACAGCATTGGAAGAGGTTGAAATAGGCAAAATACGAGGAAAATACTGGGTGAAATAAAATTCGCTCACCTTTAACTTTTGGGTTAGCTCTTCGAGTCTGAAGACTCTTCAGAGTCTGAACGACTTAACGGCCAAAGCGTCCAAAAGTTAAAGGTTCGCTTCTAATGGCACAGGGTCCAGTAAGCTCTTTCAAAGCACAAGGCTCGCTAAGATAGAAAAGACAGAGACGTAGAATTACAAAAGGCCCTGTGGGCCGGTGGAGTCTTGGCCAAAAGGGCCTTTATTTTTCAGTAGACAATCTGCGAACGAAATCCGTGACGTAGTACCTCTTTTCTACAAAAAATTGTGAATGATGTAGATATACGTACTGCGGTATTTTTCTTTACAAATTACTACTGAGGACGTACGTCCAGTGGGAAAAGACAGAACATAAAGAACAAGCCTTAACTGGAAGTTTGTCCTATTGCTAGAGTAGCTCTTTTAAAAGACATGTAAAGGACATGGGTGTGGATAAAGGACATCCGCCCCGTTACTGTATTTTGGCTGTGTTGGGCTTATGCCTGCCGTGGCTGAACCAGCTAGGTGATAGTTGTAAAAATACTGTCAGGAGTGACCCATAGCCCATCTCAACCAGGCATACAGCCAAAATCTAGTACGGGGCTCATTCTGATTGCGGCTTCGCAAGGTTTTGCTCACAAAATATCCTCACCTTATTCTAGTATTTTGCAAAATACTAGAATAGATTGCCAAAAAGAAAAAGCCGTCCTCCAACGGCTTTCTGCGTTGTGGACGGCTATACGGCTAAGGCTCTGGGTAAGGTGTCGGATAAGATGAAGAAAATTCGAGATAGTGTTTAGCGAAAACATCTTTCACCAACTGCAAGCAGTGGCGTCCAATATTATCTACCCTCAACACCTCACCTTCGCCCATTGACACCAGATCGACAAGCAGAACACGCTTATCAACTTTCAGAGCACTTATAAGCCTGTTCAAGAGACGTTCCGGGTATTTCAGCTCCTTGCAACACAAGTACCAAGTAAAAACTTCCTCAATTTTGACGGGATAACCGAGGCCGAGTTGTGCTTTAACCGTAGAGTTATTCACAATATGAAGCATCTCTCCGAGTACAGTTCCGCCGACGAGTTTTTCGACTTCCTCAACAGTCCAGTTATTCCGCTTGAAGGCCTTTTCCAGCTCGTGGGCCAAGCTGACGGAAAGGGTAAAGTTTTCATTTGCCACGGCATTTCTCCTGTAGAGTTTGAGTTTGAAAGAACCATCTCGATGAACGCACCACTGTAAATGATGTGCTCAATAGAGGGGAGCATTTTGCCGTGCTCCCGATCGGCGTTTACCATTTGATTTTCACCTCCTTTGCACCAAGCACCTTTGCGAGGTACTCGGCCAGTATGGGCTTGAACATCTCATCGACATGGGCCTCGTCCATGTTTTCGATGCAGTGGCTAAAGATAGCGGCGCGATCATCCGCCTTGGCCGCTTTTTCAGCGATCTCTTGCCAACTGTAGGCCCATTCTCTATCCATGCAATCCAACACCTGTCCTAGCGTAATGCGGTATTCATCGAGCATGTAGCGAGCCATCCCCTGAGCAAGTTTGATTTGCCATGGCATGACTTTCGAGGTTTTGGTGACCATTGGTTTTATCCTTTTTGAAGGGTGCCTCAATGTACTCTAAATGTAATTATGCGCTTTAAAGAGCTGTTTGTCAATAGATAGTCATGATTTTAATTCTAACTTTTTAAGACTTAACAGATTGACAAATAAGCGCTTTTTGATAGTGTAGTCATATATTTATGACTGAAGTTAAAGCACCAAAAAAATCTGACTACCTGGAAAGCGCTCTTAAATCAGGATTGTCTGGTAAAGCCGCGACAGTATACGTGACCCTTCTCGAGGCGGGGACTCCTTTGGTGCCCAAAAACCTGATTGGCCGGAGTCGGCTCCACCGGCAGTATGTATATAACGCTCTGCGGGAATTGCAGGAGAGGCGACTCATCCTCATGGAAGGAAAGGGGAGGGGGATCAAATACATGGCGGGGAGCCCTGACAAACTTCTTCAAGAAGCGGAGAAAAACAGAATTGACACGCTTGATGGAGTGCAGAATCTTATGCGTCTCTACGATCGCTCCCCCGCAGGAGTAGTCGAGGTTATCCGGGGAAGCACCGCGACCATAGAGAGCGAATTTCAGCAACTACGCAATGCGAACGAGGGAGATTTTCTTGATGTAATCGGAGGAGCGGGTATGCGTTGGGTGGAATTGTTTGGCGATAGGGTAGAGGAATGGGAAACGCTTCGCAAAGAGAAAAAAATAAAACTGCGCTACATCGGAAGCGGCGAAGACGTACGCTATAACCGAGAAGAAAGCATCATCGAACACGAATCGCGGTTGATTTTGGGCATTGGAGATATTGTGAATGTGGCTATTCGCCCCGATAGCGTAACATTTAATATCTACAAACCGGAAATCGTAACTGTGCGAGTGCGGAATGAAGCGGCAGTCGTAAGTCAGCGTGCGTTGTTTGAAGTGCTTTGGAGCATCGCAAAATAAAGGTTCCTTGGGGATTGGCAAGGAAAATCCTTCCCAAACAAAAGATGGAAATGTTTTTTGAGTTTATAAACTCGCACGCAAAGTAAAAATTGCTTACTATTCTAGTATTTTATATGCGGCCTACAGTCTACAAGCTAAGTTCTATTCCTACCGGGCAGTGGTCGGAGCCCATGACCTCGGGCAGGATGAAGGCCTTTTTAAGGCGAGGGAGGAGGGACTTGCTTAGGAAAAAATAATCTATGCGCCAGCCGATATTGCGGTCGCGGGCATTCGCCCAGTGACTCCACCAGGTGTAGTGGCCCTTGTCGTGTGGCGTAAAGTGCCGGAAGGTATCGACAAATCCGGCCTCAATGACATTGTTGATGCCTTCTCGCTCTTCTTTGGTGAAGCCGTGCTCGCCCTCATTGGCTTTTGGATTCGCCAAGTCTTCTTCGGTATGCGCGACATTGAGGTCGCCGCAGAAAATAACCGGCTTTTCTTTTTCAAGCTCCTTGCAGTAGGCGAGGAAGGCCGGGTCCCAGTGCTTATGCCGCAGTGTCAGACGACTTAAATCGGGTTTGGCGTTCGGCGTGTAGACGTTGACAAGAAAAAAATTAGGAAACTCAAGGGTGAGCACGCGTCCTTCGGCGTTCGGATTCCCGTAGCCGTCGCCTTCCAGTTTGAATTTTTTTATGAGCGCGGCAGGGAAGTCGAGCGTGATGCTTATCGGTTTTTTTTTCGTAAAAATGGCCGTGCCGCTGTAGCCCTTCTTTTTCGCCGAGTTCCAATATTCTTCGTACTCTGGAAGATCGATGACGGCCTGTCCTTTTTCCGCCTTGGTCTCTTGGAGACACAGAACGTCGGGTTTTGCCTCGCGCACGAACGACACGAAGACGCCTTTCTTGTGCACCGCGCGCAGACCGTTGACATTCCAGGAGAGTATCTTCATGTGCCTATAGTAGCAGTTCTTGGAGATGAGTTGACGAAAAGAAGCCTGCCCATTTTAATGAAGCAAGAAAGGAAGGTGGGCGATGCGTAAAACTTTTGCTCTGACGCCGCAATAGCTTTGGCATTGAATGTGAGAAGAAACCGGGAGAGCAGTCATGCGCATACCAGCAGTATTCATTGTGGGCGCGCTTCTCGTTGCTCCCGCAAACGCCCATATCGACCCAACGCGGCAGTTAACCGACGCTTGCGACGAGTGGGAGGAGGTCAATTTCTACGAGCTTGAGATACTGACCCTTGAGAAGCTCAAAGAGTTTTTGCCAGAACACCAAACCGAAAAGCTTTACAAAGTCCTTGAGGAGAAGAGGCGCGATGCTCGTCGATGCAATTCGGCTCACGAGGCACCACCCACTATCCGAAAATAGTCCTGGCACCATGCGTGCCAGGACTATGTAATTATTGCCGCCGTTTGCCATGAAAGGCTCTGTGTACTTTCTTCCCAATGTTTATCGGTGACGTAGAGCAAGACCGCCGAAGCTTTAGCGGAGACGGAACCGACAGGCTGCCGGTTAAGCCAAAGGCAATACTTTCGAAGGCACTCATCGATAATTTATTTCGGTTTCTTGAGTTCCGCAAATTGGAGAAAGCGGCCGAGACAGCAGCGGCAGTTTTCAACTATTTTGAAACTGCGCTCTTTTTCAATTTCAAAAAGCATCATGGCAAAATTTAGTACGGGGGTTGCGCTCATTTTAAATACGTGATATGATGTGCATGTTATGCTGACAAAGAAAAAGAAGCAAAAAGTGATCGTGGAAACCCAGGTACACGAAAAAGACACGGGCTCTCCGGAAGTCCAGATTGCTATTTTAACCAAGCGTATCAGTGATTTAGCCGCCCATTTGAAAAAACACACGAGTGACAAACATTCGCGGCGCGGACTCCTGCAGATGGTGGCGGATCGGCGCACACACCTTAAATATCTCGAAAAGAAAAACAAGCGCCGCTACAGCGCCCTTCTCAAGAAACTCGACCTCAAAAAATAGCTTCGCTAGCTTTTAGCAGATTTCTCAATACGTGCGGAAGAAGCTATACTTTGTACCGTAGGTCATTTTCATTATTCGTACTTCGTAATTCGTACTTCGTATTTTCATGGCAGTAATCAAACATCCCGAACAACGCGTCGGCATTTTTATCGACACGCAAAATCTCTATCACAGCGCTAAAAACCTTTACGGCGCGCGGGTCAACTTCGGCGCCGTTGTCAAAGAAGCACTTGCAGGGAGGGTTCTCATTCGCGCTCGGGCGTACGTTGTTACGACTGAGACACCTGAAGAAAAATCCTTTTTTGAAGCACTCGCAAAAGTCGGTATTGAAATCAAGACCAAAGACTTACAGGTTTTCGCCGGCGGAGCCAAAAAGGCCGACTGGGATGTCGGGATGGCGATCGATGCCGTGGCTCTCGCGCCGAAACTCGACACCGTGATTCTCGCGACCGGCGACGGTGATTTCGTGCCGCTCGTCGAATATCTCAAAATTAAAGAGGGTTGCCAGGTGGAGGTCATCTCCTTCGGCAAGTCCTCGTCGCTTCGACTCAAAGAGGCAGCGGACGATTTCATCGACATGTCAGCCGACCCGAAAAAATTCTTGATCGGCTCCTCGCGCAGCCGGCGAAGTTAATTCTCGAAGAAGCCTCGCAGTAGTAGCTGGGGGATTTTCGTTTTCCTCAAATCTGCTACACTGGCAAGATTAGCAAGTAATTGGGGCAGTCGCGGAAGCTCCGTAGTGAATTTTGCCGCCGCGCGAAGCGTGTGCTTGGCACAGCGGCAAAATCTACTACCGGGGAAATGCGGAGGTCTCCTCAAGAGAAATGCAGACAAAAGAATATTCAATTGAAGTCGGGGGGAAAACCTTGACCGCGCGATTCACCGATTTAGCGGATCAGGCGAACGGCTCGGTGATGCTCCAATACGGGGATAGCATCGTACTTGCAACCGCCGTCATGGGCGGGAAGCGCGAGGGGTTAAACTATTTCCCGCTCATGGTTGACTACGAAGAAAAATTTTATGCAGCGGGACAAATTCTCGGGAGCCGTTTTGTCCGGCGTGAAGGACGCCCGACTGAGGAAGCAGTCCTCTCCGGCCGCGTGGTGGATCGCACCATTCGTCCTTTCTTTTCACAGCATATTAGAAACGAGGTACAGGTCGTTATCACTGTTCTCTCTATTAAAGAAGACGACCCGGACGTGCTTGCCATCAACGCCGCATCCCTTGCGCTTCTTACCTCCGACATTCCCTGGAACGGCCCGGTATCGGCGGTGCGCGTCGGAGGACAGAGCGAGCAAAGCGAACTTTCGATAAACCCGACCTATGCCATGCGCGAGCATGAACATTTCGAGCTTGACCTTATGGCATGCGGCAGAGATAGCACTATCAATATGATTGAGGTGGGCGCGCGGGAAGTCTCTGAGGCGGCGGTCATCGCCGCGCTTGAGAAAGCTTCGGAGGAAATTGAAAAACTGAACGATTTCCAGCAGAGCATCCAGCGTGAAATCGGGAAAGTAAAACGGGAAATGCCGAAACCAGAAACGCCAAAGGAGGTTGGCGAACTGTTTGCTCAAACGGTTGAGGGGAAACTCGATGCGGCGCTTTTTTCGGGAGTCGCCGGAAAGGGAACGCTTTCCGCCCTCCAAGAAGAGTGGTCCCTCCTCGCCAAAGAAAAACTCTCCGACGAATCAAAGCCTTTCGCCGACGACTATTTCGAACAGGAAGTAAACGCTTTAATTCACCGCGAGGCAATTGAGCGGGAACGCCGCGCTGACGGGCGAAAGCTTAACGAACTGCGGCCCCTTTACGCGCAGGCGGGAAAAGTATCGCCCATTCTCCACGGCTCGGGTATTTTCTACCGCGGCGGCACGCATGTCTTCAGCGCGCTCACCTTAGGAGGACCCGGCGAAGCGCAGATCATCGACAACATTGAAATCCAAGAGGACACCAAGCGCTTTATGCATCACTATAACTTTCCGCCGTTTTCTTCCGGCGAAACCGGACGGCTCGGCGGATTTAACCGCCGGATGATCGGCCACGGCGCGCTCGCCGAGAAAGCTCTGCTCGCGGTAATTCCACCGAAAGAACAATTTCCCTACACCATCCGCCTCGTATCGGAATGTATGGCATCAAATGGCTCAACCTCGATGGGCTCAGTGTGCGCCGGGACACTTGCTCTTATGGACGGAGGGGTACCGATTAAGGCGCCGGTTGCCGGCATCGCCATCGGACTCATGTCGAGAGTATCGAGATCCCGAGGAAACGAGGGAAGTGCCAATGACCTACCCTTCGCCTCCGCTCAGGGTCAAAATCTTGAGTACAAGATTTTGACGGATATTCAGGGACCGGAAGACCATCACGGCGACATGGATTTCAAAGTCGCCGGTACGAGGAATGGCATCAGCGCCATCCAACTCGATGTAAAAGTGGACGGGGTCCCGATTTCGATCCTTGCCGAGGCGCTTCTCAAAGCTAAGGAAGCGCGTTCCTCGATTCTCGACGTGATTGAAAAAGAAATTCCTGCGCCGAGGCCGGCCATCTCTCCGAATGCGCCGGAAATCGTTATCCTCTCGATTCCAATCGACAAAATCGGAAGCGTCATTGGACCGGGCGGCAAGGTGATCAATAAAATCAAAGCGGATACCGGCGTTCAGGAAATAACGATTGAGGACGATGGCACGGTCTATATCACGGGGAAAGGCGGCACGGGAGCAAAAGCGGCAGAGATTATAAGCGGCATGACGAGGGAGTATAAACCGGGAGAGGCGTTCATCGGGGAAGTAACGCGGCTCATGCAGTTCGGCGCCTTTGTGCGGATCGGTCCCACGACTGAAGGACTCGTGCACATTTCTGAAATCGCCCCGTATCGCGTCGACCGCATTGACCAGGCGCTCAAAGTAGGCGAGCGTGTGCCGGTACTTCTCAAAGAGGTTGATGAGAAGGGGCGTTTGAATCTTTCGATCAAAGACGCTGACCCGGAATTTGCAACACGGCACGGTATCCCAAAGGGAACTGGAACCAACGGAATTCCGCGGCGATAGTCTTTCGCTCTCCACCCACTTTCCACGACTTTTTTTCGGAGCGGAAAGTATGAGATAGTTATTACATGGCAGAAAACGAGTCGATGCAAAGTAAGTCCACGGCGCAAGAAAGCACGGTACCTTCTGAAAAGCCGGGAGACCTTGAAGCAGTTCCTAAAGGACCGCTTCACCTTCCTGTTGAGAAGCCGGTAACGGTCATGCTCGACGAGGAAACGACTGTGGAGCAAGTGTTGCCTCAAGCGCCTCAAGGAGAAAAGCCCGCGCCCGCCGCAGAACCTGCGGCAAAAAGAAACTCTCCGGTGGGACCGCTTCGCACGTATCGCGACGATATCTCAAAAACGCTCCAAAAGGGAGGCGTCTCTTATCTTTCCATGGCAACCGCCGAGTATGCTCGCCGTGGAGCCTTAGGCATACCGCTCCCCGCCACACGGCGCAATTTGCTTCTTCTTGGAAGTATCGGGCTTATTGTAGGCGGTTTGGTGGTGGCAAGCTTGGTATATTTTCTGAAGCCGGGAGGGGAAACCGAGACTCCGACAGGCCTCGCGGTACTACCGCTTATATTTGCCGAGGAGCGGGTGGAGATAAACGTGACTGGCTATGACCGCAAGAAACTTCTGGCGAGCCTCTCCGGAGAACGCGCGGCAATTCAGCAAAAAATCGGTTCAATCACCCACCTGTCCCTCACAAGAGAAGCGCCGGAGGGAACAGAGCTTCTCGCCGCAGCCGAATTTTTGCGCATCATTGATGCGCGCGTCCCTGCATCGTTCCTGCGCTCCCTGGGGAATAATTTTATGTTCGGCTACTATGAAGCAAACGGTAACCAGCCGTTCCTCATCTTCAAAACCGATTCCTATGGGGAAGCATACGCCGGAATGCTCGCGTGGGAGCCGTACCTGCGTCTTGACCTCTCACCAGTCTTTACATTCAACGCCGTTTCGACGGGAGAAGCCGCTACCACAACAACCGCGGCTTCGACTCCTAAGACCACCTCAATTGGAGGCGACCGGTTCCGCGACCGTGTTATTAAAAACAAAGACGTGCGGATTCTTTTTAATCCCGACAATTCAGTGCTCCTCCTGTATGCTCTCCCTGACCAACAAACGATCGTCATCGCCACAAGTGAAGCAACGTTAAACGAAGTCGCGGCGCGCCTCACGACGAGCCGCAACCGCTAGAAAGCGAATTAAGAATTACGAGGTACGAAAAAGGTCAACCCCGCAGTTGCTTGCACATATATACTCTGATACATTGAGAATCCATGGATACCTCACATCTGAAAAACAAACTGGAAGCCGAACTTCAAAAACTTGAAGGGGAGCTCACGAGCATCGGGGAGCGCAATCCTTCAAACCCCGCCGATTGGGAAGCAATAGCGCCGGATATGAATATTCCCGCCGCCGACCCAAACGAAGTTGCCGACAGCATTGAAGAATACGAAACCCGAAGCGGAGAACTCAAGGAACTCGAAATCCGCTACAACGAAGTGAAGGGCGCTCTTGAGCGATTAGAGAAAGGCACGTACGGCATTTGCCGCATAGGCGGCGAGCCTATTGAACCGGAGCGCCTTGAGGCAAACCCCGCCGCAACCACTTGCATGAAACACTTGGAGAATCCGAAGTAAGAAGTACGAATTAAGAATTACGAATAGGAAATGAGTCTGCCTTACTTCGTATCTCGTACTTCGTAATTCGTACTTCGATGCCCTTCGCTAAAGTCTACAGCGCGCAGCCGACATTCCTTAGCGCCTCGATTATCACCATCGAAGTAGACTTAACGCGCGGACTTCACGCATTTTCAGTCGTGGGACTTCCCGACAAAGCCGTCGAGGAATCCAAAGACCGCGTCTCGGCGGCAATAAAAAACTCCGGCTTCAAATCGCCGAAGAATAAAAACCAGAAGGTGGTTATTTCGCTCGCGCCGGCGGACCTCAAGAAAGAAGGGCCCCTGTTTGATTTGCCGATCGCGCTTTCCTATCTTCTCGCCTGTGGCGATATTTCCTTTAAACCGGAAGGCAAGGTGTTTTTGGGGGAGCTCTCGCTCGATGGAGGGGTGCGTCCGGTGCGCGGCGTGCTTCCTTCGGTGCGTAAAGCGAAAGAAAAAGGATTTGTTGAAGCGTACGTGCCGAAAGAAAATGCGCCGGAAGCGGCACTTGTTGAAGGCATCATTGTTTTTCCAGTTGCAAATCTCTCGGAACTTATCGCACACCTCGACCCAAAGAGCGCCTCCGCTAAAGCCCCGGCGGGCAAGCATCAACCCGCAGGCCAACGAATTAAACCGCAAAAACCGACGGAAATTGCTTACGAGACGCCGGAAGGGGAAATTGATATTTCCGACATTCGCGGGCAAGAAACGGCAAAGCGGGCACTCCTTATCGCCGCCGCCGGAGGGCATCATCTCGTAATGTACGGCCCTCCCGGTACCGGGAAAACCATGCTTGCGCGTGCCCTCACGGCGCTACTTCCGCCGCTTCCCATTGAGGAAGTTCTCGAAGCGACAACCATTTATTCCGTCGCCGGGATTCTCAACGAAGGACTTATTACGCACCCGCCGTTTCGCTCTCCGCATCACACTTCCTCCTATGTCGCGCTCGTGGGCGGCGGCACCTTCCCGCGCCCAGGGGAGATCACTCTCGCGCACCGAGGGGTTTTGTTCCTCGATGAGTTTCCGGAATTCGACCGCCGCGTCATTGAAACACTTCGACAGCCGCTTGAGGAACGTACCGTCTCGATCTCACGCGCAAAGGGTTCGGCAACATTCCCCGCGAATTTCATTTTGATTGCCGCGATGAATCCGTGCCCGTGTGGTAATTATGGAAGCTCGCGTGAATGCACCTGCAGTGCCATTACTCTGGAAAAATACCGCAGGAAAATTTCTGGTCCCATCATCGACCGTATTGATATGTGGGTGGAAGTAGGCGCCGTGCCGCATGAGACACTCACCAGTGCGCCACCCGCAGACAGGATTTCGCAGACGCTCCGCAAAATCGTCGGCAAAGCAAGGAAAAAACAACTGCAGCGCTTCAAAGAAAGCGGGAGGCACATTACCGCGAACTCCGAAATGAATGTGCGAGACCTCGGGAAGCTTATTGAACTCTCACCGGAAGTAGAAGATATTCTTGAAAAAGCAACACGGCAACTTTCCCTTTCGCCCCGAGCATATCACCGCATTATCAAACTTTCCCGCACCATCGCCGACCTTGACGAAAGCGAAAAAATAAACCCCGAGCACGTGCTCGAGGCGCTTCAGTATCGGCCGAGAAAAGTATTGTAATATCTAAAAAGAATTCCTAGCGCCGCGAAATCCCCCGCCAGAGTACCGGTGAGGGGTTTATGCTAATAATCTTTAGTGAAGACTCGACGAAACAATTTTCAAATTGGATTTAGAGTGGGTTCTTAGCTCCGCGGACTTCGAAGTGGAGATGTGGGCCGGTCGCCTTGCCACTCTGCCCTTCGTAGCCGATGACCTGCCCTTGGGCGACGAATTGGCCGGAGCCGACGATGTTAGAGCTTAAGTGCGCGTAGAGCGTCTGGGTACCGTTGCTATGCGCGATGACGATGTAATTGCCATACCCGCCGTTCCAACCGCTTGAGCGGCTGATAATAACTTGTCCGGAAGCAGCCGCCAGAATCGGCGCGCCGTAGGAAGCGGCGATGTCGACACCGTTGTAGCCATGGAGCCCTTGGGTTTTACGATAGTTTGTTAGCGGGGCCGCAAAGTAGCCAGCGATGGAGGGCCCGCCGCCGCGAATTGGAGAGGTAACGCCGGAGGAGCTCGGCGGGGCTGCAATTTCACCATCGGGAATAATGACGATATCCCCGACTGCAAGTTTCACGTTCAGTTCAAGGTTATTGAATTGGGTAATTTCCTTGACATCGCCTTTGTATTTCCTCGCGATGCTCTGAAGCGTTTCGCCTTTTACTACCGTATGCTGAATGCCGGTAACCGGCAAAATCACGAGGGTCTGCCCCTCACGGATAACACCTCTTTGAATGTCGTTCGCCCACACAATCGTATTGATCGAGACGCCGAACATCTTGCCAATGCCGGAGAGCGTATCGCCCTTGCGCACCACATAAATGCTGATTTGGTCGGACACCGGCGTCTCGGGAATGTCGGCAAGGGTGCCCGAAGGGCCTGACTCGGCAAGAAGCGCCATGCCCCCCACGATAGTAATATCCCCGCCTCCTTTAAGAGGCGAGGGGCTGGTGTTAATGGCGGCTTTGAGTAGGGGAATATTCTGAGAATTAAGGTGTGAGGCCGGAGTAACCGCCGCTTCCGCTTTTTGTTCAAGAATACCTGAGAGAAAAGAGGCAATGCTCGCATGGGCGGCAAGGGGAACCATGAGTGCAAAGGAAACTGCGGCAATGAGTGCCGAAACATTGCGAAAACGTGAGCCTTTTGTCGCCTGGCGTATGAGCTTCTTTAAACCGCCAGGGTCTTGAGTAGGTTGTGAATTAGCCAAAATATATGCGGTAATCCAGTCGTTTCAGGAAAAAATGGCTCTATAGAGCCATAGAATCTCAATCTCTCTGCCGATAGTCCAACTATAGCCCTGAAGTGGGTGAAGTCAATGAAAATCGAACCAGCCTGTGGACAGCGGACGGCAGGAACTTTTTAGACCTAAAAATAAGGGTATTTTACCTCTTTTCACATCTAAAAAACGTGGTGTGCTTCGGTTAGAGTGCTTTTTTGGGCTTTCGGGCACAGGAGGGTATACCCCATAGTGAAGATGCCACGGCTTTACAGCCGTGGCATCTTCACTTCAGGAACCCTCGGTTCCTGACGTTCTTCCCCAGTTTTGGAAAAGGA
>Ga0209542_10005743_pt1 | contig 24565 bp, 22 predicted proteins | sample RifCSPhighO2_01_FD_184028 | JGI IMG/M metagenome (GOLD analysis project Ga0209542, IMG submission 184028) | Soil microbial communities from Rifle, Colorado - Rifle CSP2_plank highO2_0.1 (SPAdes) (version 2) | ecosystem: Environmental > Terrestrial > Deep subsurface > Rock core/Sediment ...
ATCCCATGCTGACATTCTCTTCGAGCACACTGTCACCGATGTAATTGCTATGAAACCAACAATTGTCCCCTATATAACTTCTCGTAATGTCGCTGTTAAATCCTATGACACAACCACCTCCTATATGACTTTCCCGAATCATACTGTTGTTGCCGATAATGGTATTTTTTCCGATATACACCGGACCGACTATTTTGGTATTATCAAAAATTTTGACATTATCTTCGATATGTATCGGACCGTCCAGTATTGCAGACGGGGCGACGTGAATATTTTTCCCCCGATACTCTTTTGCCATCCGTGTTAAAAAATACGTACTCATGTCGAGAAGGTGCCAAGGGTATTTGAGCGGCAGCCAAATATCTTCATAGGATATGAATTGAAACGGTGATTTTTTTAACAACGTATCGAGCGCACGTTCATAGACATCATCCTGCTCACTGGTCTGGCGCGCGAGGATGTCAAAAAATTCCGCGGGCTTGTCTACATAGTGAAAAACTAAATTAACTAGGTCGCTGGGTTGGTTGCCATCCCCAGGTTTTTCTACAATTCCGGTAACCCGATCGCCATGTGTCTCGAGGTAGCCAAGATCAAAGTACCGATCAACTTTCTTCCCTACGAGAAATGACACACCCGTATCTACATTCGATGCAAGCTCGTTGTACAGATCGGGACTAACGACATCTTCTGCGTTGACAACAAGCATCGGCGCGTTCCCGATATGCTCCCGAACCCGCAATAGGGCATCTCCCATACCCACCGCTTCCTGCTGAATGACGGTATGAATCTCCATATCCGGTACCACCAGGTCCATATAGAATTGGACATCGGCGGGATTAATGACGAGAATGACCTTGCGGAACCCGGCTCGGGCAAATCGTTCCAGATTGTGGACGATGAGAGGTTTACCAAAAAACCGTATGAGTGCCTTATTGGTCTCAAAAGGCCAAAAGCGCTTCCCGCGACCGGCCGCCAGTATTACAACGTACACTGTATCCATACTTATTCCTTTACCCGCTCGATATGAGCGCCCACGCTACGCAACCTCTCTTCTATTTTCTCATATCCGCGGTCGATCTGCTCGATACCACTAATTGAACTTTGTCCCTGGGCAGCAAGAGCTGCTAAAACGAGGGTTGCTCCGGCACGCAAATCGTCGATATCCAAAATCGCATTATGAAGCTTGGTCGGTCCCATTATACGGATTGCCTGATGGGAATCCTCTGCCCTATCGCCTAAATTAAAATTGTAAAAAAACGCAGGATTTGCGACTTGAGGATCAAAATGTTCTATGGCCGCTCCCATTTTGATAAGTTCCTTGACGTAAGAAAATCTACTTTCAAATACGGTCTCGTGAATCGTCGAAACTCCGTTTGCTTGAGTCATAAGCACTGCCCACGGCGCCTGCCAGTCTGTCATAAACCCGGGATGTGGTACCGTGACAATATCAGTTGGTAGTATTTTTTTCGGAGCGAAATATCGCGTCTTTGCGCCGCTGATCTTTTCATATCCTCCACCAGCCCGATCAAGCGCGTCAAAAAAAGCGCGAAGGTGTTGTTGTTGAGAATGAACAACCGTTATGTCTCCGCCGGTCATCATTGCCGAAATGGCGAAGGTCACTTCTTCATTGCGGTCAGGCATTATTGAGTACTCCGTTCCATGAAGCCTTGATACCCCCTCGATGGTAATTTCACGATGAGCCGTGCGCTTTATCCGAGCGCCCATGCTAACCAGACAAACGATAAGATCATCAATTTCCACTTCTTCTGCCGCATTTTTGAGAACTGTTGTTCCGCGAGCAAGAACAGCCGCTAAGATAAGTGTTTCGGTGCCTGTATGCGTATTTTTTTCGAACGTATACGTAATACCATGAAGACTCTGGGCACGTGCGTGGAAAAATCCGTCTTCTGATACATACGTTATCGTTGCACCCATCTGCTGTAATCCCCCGATATGGCGATCTATGGGCCGCGCGCCAATCCGACACCCACCGGGGTTGGGAACTGTAGCAATTCCAACTCTTGCAAGAAGCGGCCCCAGAACCATCGACGATGTCCGGAGTCTCGCACCGACCTCGAGCGGTACAGCAGAATTTTTGATCGGGCCGTGTTTTACCCGAACTGTTGATCCTTGGCGATTGACCGTAACACCCAGGCTCTTGAGTACATCAAACATCGCTTCTACGTCCGATATTCGGGGAACATTATGGAGAATTAATTCATCATCAGTCAGTAAACTCGCCACACAAATCTTGAGTGCGACATTCTTTGCTCCTCCTAACATTATGGAACCTTTAAGGGGTGTACCTCCGGTAATAACAAATTTTTCCATATTAAAATTCTCCCACGCGCACAATTTCTTCCGTGAGGGTTACGCCAAACTGTTCTTTTACTTTTTTTCTCGCCTGTTCAATTAAATATACAACATCGCTAGCGTTCGCTTTCGCTCGATTTATGATAAAGTTCGCGTGTACGGGCGAAATCTGCGCGTCTCCATGAGATAGCCCCTTCAAGCCTGCGTGGTCAACTAAGTACCCGGCAGAGGTCGTTTGATTAGGCGTGGGGACACGCAGAGCATCAGCCTTGCTTACATTTCGAAACGTACACCCCGGGCTTTTAATTCCCTGCGGCTGCGTCTCGTGCCGATAGACCATCGACTGGTTTGCTACATTCCACAACTCTTTTTTGTTTCCTTGCTTGAGACGGAACACGACCGAAAGGACAATGTCTCCGTTCGTTTGGAGACTACTTTGATCATATCCAAAATTGAAATATGACTGTGATACGACTTTTACTTCATTTTTAACCGTAATTATTGTTGCCTGATATACACAGTCACCCACATACCCTACCGGGTGGGTCCACTTTGAATTCATGTACATTGCTCCCCCCACAGTACCGGGAAGTCCCAATTGCGCCTCTAAACCAGCTAATCCTTCCTCTATGGTAAAGCGCACGAGTTTATTCATCTCCACTCCGCTATCAGCTTGGACAAATACCGTTCCTGCTTGCACCCCGCTCTTGTAGGCTCCCTTAACGCCTGCAATAACAATTTTCTCAGTGCTGTTTTTAACAACCAGACCTCGTATGCCTCCGTCTCCGACCAATATATTCGATCCGCCACCAAGAATAAACGCCGGTACATCAAGTTTCCGTGCCGATAGTATGAAACGAACAAGCTCCTCAGTTGTTTTGGCATCACAAAAGAGATCTGCCGGTCCACCGATTTTAAACGTTGTGTGGTGCGCCATCGGTTCGTTCTTTTTTACGCGTTCTCCAAGTATAGTTTTTAGTTTTTCCAAATTCATATTACTTCTTTTTCCCACTGGCCAATGTCTCCGGCTCCCATAAAAAATACGATATCGCCTGAGGTAAGTATGGAAAAAAGATACGTTTTGACATCGTGCTTCGTTGCTGCAAATTGCACGTTCTCATGATATTTTTTCGTTTCATGAGCGAGTGTCTCTCCTGTTATGCCCATCGTATCATGCTCCCTGGCTGACGCATAAATATCGGTAAGAATGATGACATCCCCATCACCAAACGAATGTGCAAATTCGTCCATGAGCGCTTTCGTTCGGGAATACGTATGGGGTTGAAATATAGCAATAATGCGATTTTTTGGGAATATGCCCCTGGCCGCGGCGAGTGTTGCCGCAATTTCAGCCGGATGATGGGCGTAGTCGTCATAAAACAAAATACCGTCTTTTTCTCCGATTTTTTCAAATCTGCGCTTGGCTCCACCAAAACCTTCCAGTGCCGCTCTTGCCTGTCCGTCGGAAACTCCGCTACGTTTGGCGGCGGCTATTGCGAGTCTCGCATTGAGCTGATTATGAACTCCGGGAACCAATAGCTTGACCGTGTCGGTATCCAAACTAAGGTCTCTTGTTGTAATAACGGTCTTTGACTGGCTGGCCAGTCTATCAAATGCTGCGGCAATTGAATCAAGATCGGGATACACATCAGGGTGATCAAGATCGATGTTGGTAATAACGAGGATTTCCGGCTTCTGCCAGAGAAATCTGGGTGTTTGGTCGTGACCGGGATCGGTCACATACTCATCGCCTTCGGCAACGAACCATTCTCCCCTTCCAAAATGCCCGGGGAGACCAAGTCCGGAAATCATTCCGCTTCCTATCGCATACGATGGGTCCAAACCGGCTTTCGCGAGAATCATGGCGATCATTGCGGTAACCGTTGTCTTTCCGTGACTGCCGGCGACGGTAATCTGGCGCTTTCCTTCCATCACCTGTCCCAGGGCCTTGCCGTGCGGCAAAACGGGAATATTACGTTTTTGCGCTTCAATAACTTCCTCATTGTCTCTTCCTCCGTGCGCGCCGGTATAGATGACTAAATCCGGTTTGTGCGTATCGATGTGTTTTTCATCAAAGCCAACATCAACCGATATACCAGCTTTCGAAAGTACTTCATCAGAAGGGAAATGCTCTTCGATATCAGTTCCCGTTATGAGCTTGCCGGCCTCTTTCGCCCACACGGCCAGGCTCGCCATTGCAATCCCTTTAATACCAACAAAATGTATATTCTTTGCCTTTGTTATCATGTTCTAAAACATAGTAACACTAGTGCTTAAAGAACTCCTTAACTGCTTCCTGATCGCTCCAGGGATATTCCTTATTGCCCCGTGCGAGACTTTTTTCATGGCCTTTTCCAGTCAAAATAACTAAGTCGCCGGGTCTGGCAATGGAAAGCGCGAATTCAATAGCCTTTTTTCTATCCGGTATTTTATGAACTTTCTTTTCTTTTGGCATGCCGCTTGCGATCTGATTGATTATTTCGTCAACATCCTCAGTTCGGTAATCTTCTTCGGTCAAGATAATAATGTCTGCGTATCGAGCCGATGCAGTACCCATAAATGGCCGCTTGGAGTGATCACGAAGTGCCGCTGAACCAAATACGTGAATGAGTCGGTTTTTTGTGAAAGGCCTAACAGTACGCAGGACTTGCTCGATGGCATTTGGAGTGTGAGCAAAGTCGACAATTACCCCAAACGGTTTAGTTACTACAGTCTCTAGTCTTCCGGGCACTCCGGCATAATCAGCAATAGCTTTTTGAATGACAGCATCATCTACTCCCAGTTCTCTTGCTGCAGCAATCGCGGCTAGACAATTTTGCCTGTTAAACTCACCGAGAAGCCTTGTTTGAAACTGGAATCGCAGCTTGTCATACGCTATGACTTTTTTCCCGGGCAGCTTGATTTTAGAAGCAATAGCGGTTTTTGATTGTTTGAGAAGCGAAAGCTTGGTCTTCGTATATGACTCCATCGTTCCATGCCAGTCGAGATGTTCGTGCGTGACATTGGTGAGTACCCCAACTGCAAACGGAATACCCCAGACGCGGTACTGTGACAATCCATGTGATGTGACTTCAAGCACCATGTGTGTGTCTCCGTGGTCGACTACTTCTCGAAGGTACTTCTGCAGCCACCACGCACGGGGATTGGTTACATGGAAGCCTGTATCGTAGCTTTTACCGGCGATGACCGCGGCAACGGAGGTAATCATCGAGACATTCTTCCCGGCGGCTTTGAGGATCTCGTAGATAAGCGTGGTCGTCGTGGTTTTACCGTCGGTACCGGTTACACCGATGACGGTGAGACTCCTCCCTGGGAACCCAAACCAAATGTTTGCAACAATTGCCTCAAGCAGGTGATATAGCCCTTTGGCGCCCCGAATCATAGCCTCAATTATACCATGTTTTCTTTGTCATTCCGGCCTCCGAGCCGGAATCCAGGCTAAAAAAACAATGGATCCCGGGTCAAGCCCGGGATGACACGAACATAATTACTGTGGTGGGATGGCCCAGTAGGAAAAAAGGTCGCGGGCTACGTTAAAAAAAAGCGGAGCGGCTGTTTCTGAACCCCAGGGGCTTGACGTTGGCTCACGAAGGGTCACGAGCATCACAAATTTTGGGTTATCCGCGGGTGCATATCCCACAAAAGAGGCGATAGTCTTGCTCTCGTCATAGTGTCCGGCCACGGGAATCTGGGCTGTTCCCGTTTTTCCGGCAATCCTGTACCCCGCTGGCTTAGCCCATTTGGCCTCTCCATTGTCAACGGCGTTGACTAACATCTCCGTTATAACATGTGCCGTTGCCCCGGTTATCACATCCCGAATTTTTTTTGGCTTCCGTTCCATCCGTTGTCCCTCGCCATCGATAAATGCACGCACAACGTGGGGTTCCATGAGTCCCCCGCCGTTGGCAAGCGCTCCTATAGCACGAACCATCTGAAGCGGCGTTACCGCAATGCCCTGACCAAAAGAGGTGGTTGCTAAATCAATCTCGCTCCACTGGTTTGGCGGTCGAATATCCGGAGAAAACTCGTCTTGCAAATCAACGTTTGTGGGTTTCCCAAACCCAAATGCGTCCAGATACCCCAGAAGCGCGTCTTTACCCAACTGACGACCCACATAGACCATCCCGACGTTTGAGGAGTACTGAAGCACCTCAGACATGCTAATGGTGCCGTGGTATTGACTGTTCCACGTTCGGATGGCATACTCTCCAATCTGCACCGGGCCACTCTCGTCCATGACTGTTACCGGAGTAACTTTTTTTTCATTAAGAGCGGCAGCCATGACGAGGGCTTTAAATGTAGAACCCGGTTCGAAACTCGCCGCGACCGTTGGATTTTTGTATACATCCTTTTGGAAATTGGTGTATTTTGCCGGATCGTAGGACGGATATGCGCTCATGCCGAGTATCCCACCGGTTTTTGGATCCATGATTATTATCGAACCCTCCTTGGCGCCATACTTGGCTATCCCCTCCTTAAGCCTTTCCTCAACAATTCGTTGGACTGTCCTATCAAGCCACAGCTCAAGCGTTCTGCCATTCTCGGGTTCAATTCTCGTTGGTTGACTAATAAGAATTGGCGCTCCGCGAACATCTTTCTCGAGCTGCAGTTTTCCGTCTTTCCCGCGAAGTTCACGGTCATAGAATCCCTCAAGGCCAAAATACCCCCGGTCGCGACCATATTGGTCAGATCCCACAAATCCCAATACATGCGCCGACGACGACGCTTCCGGATAGTATCGTTTGGGTTCTTTCTCAAATCCCAAACCCGCCAGGTTCAATGCCTTCAGTGTAGTCGCTGTCGTATTGTCGATTTTATGACCCAACGGTACCCACGCACGATTGGGCTCGGATAACTGCTCTCGCAAATCCTCCGGTTCTAAGGAAAGAAGTGGTGCTACATCACGGGCAAAGGCGCCAATATCCTCTATATGAGTTGGTTCAGCAAAAACAAGAAACGAGGGCTCGTTCATGACAAAGGGCTTGCCGTCACTTGCGACAATAGTCCCTCGCTGGGCCGGCAGGGAAAACTCCAAATAGTACTGCGATGACGCCTGTACCCGAAGATCATTACCACGAATTACTTGCCAGTAAAACAATCGGGCAACAACAAGGGAATAGACAAGAACAATAAAACCAAAAGCGCTCCACAATCTCCACATGATTTATTTCTGGTTTATTGCAACAGCACTATCCCCAAGAGAGAGAACGCTTGACTTCGTTGGGGGAATGAATCCGGCAAGCTTCGCTTTAGCCGATACGGTCGTTAATGCGGAGGCCGAGGCTACTTGCTGACGTAGGAGGTCGCGCTCATCGGTAAGCGTAGCGATTTGAGTATCCAATGAATGGATGTTCGTTCGCACCCCTGCCAATTCATTAGCAATCAGGATTTGCCCCACAATTAAAATGAATGCAACGATTGGTACGCCGACGTAGAGAAATTTTTTCATAGTCGCTGTGCTACCCGCATTTTTGCGCTTCTTGCTCTCGTATTCGTTCTCACCTCACTATCAGTTGCCGTAATCGGTTTTTTTGTCAAAATTTTCCAATCCCCATTTCTCATGTATTGCTTGACGATTCGATCTTCAAGCGAGTGAAAGCTTATGACAACGAGTCTCCCACCGGTTTTTATTACTATCCGCGCACCGTCTAATCCTTGCCGCAGTGCTCCCAACTCATCGTTGACTTCAATCCTCAATGCCTGAAATATTCGTGACAGTACCGGTTTTGCGTTACCGACTATTTTCACCAATGCTTCAGTCGTTGTTATCCGTTCTACTGCACGGGCGATGACAATAGCACGAGCAATTGTCCGAGCATTGTTTTCCTCACCAAATCGAGTAAATATCTCATAGAGTTCTCCTTCAGAATATGTATTAACTATCTGACTTGCGGGCTCTCCTTTTGTTGGATCTAACCGCAAATCCAATGGTCCATTAAACCGATAGCTAAATCCGCGCTCCGGGCTATCCAGCTGCATGCTCGATACCCCGAGATCAAATAAAATCCCGTCCACACTCTCAAATCCGTTTTCTTTCGCAATTTTTTCAATGTCCCGAAAATTTCCGTGTACTGCATTAACTTCCGGATCTGCATCAATACCAAGTACCATGCCACCACGCTTCACTATCTCTGCGCTATGACCTCCCGCTCCAAATGTCGCGTCTATATATTTTCCCCCGGGTCGTACGTTTAACCCATCTGCTACTTCTTTTAAAAGTACTGGCACGTGTCCCGTCATACTTCTTTGAGATCCTTCCTGTATCTTTCCCACGTCTCTCTCTTCCAAATCTCAAAATGGTCACCAGCACCGATAACAGTCACATCGCGGACGATTGCAGCGTACTCCTTGAGTTGGGCAGGCACCAGAATACGGCCCAGCTTATCTATTTCTACTTTTTCCGCTGAGGAAAAAAGGTATCGTCGGAGCTTCCGTCCGTTCATATCGGTCACTGGCGTGTCAAGGTGCTTTGCCGCTTCCCGCTCCCAACTCCCCCGGTCAAATCCAAAAATGCATGGATCAAATCCTTTGGCGAGTATCAATTCCCGTTCGTCTATCTCTTGCCGAATCTTTCTCGGGAGCGTTACACGGGCTCGATCATCTAAACTATGGCCGTATTCCCCAAGGAATAACTTCATTCCCAAACTCTACCACATCTTCCCATCTTTAACCATAGTTACCCATTTTTCACGGTGTGTCAAGCCCCCAGATTTCACGATCAAGGGATCAAACGAAAAAATTGAAGTGTTGCATCAGGATAGCCTTCCAAACCGCAAGCAATAGCTTCGCCATCTTTCATTTTCGCACCTGGACAACCAAAATCGCCCAAAGCACACAAGCTCACAACAAGCTCTTTTCCCCCTTGAGGATTTACACCTTCGTCAACTACAAAAAGAGTTTTACCGTCTACTGAATTATCAGCCACATTCTTTCACCTCCTCCGGGCAAGAAGATAGCAAGAAGGTTACTCTCTCTATAGCAACTGGTCTTGACGACTTTCTCAGAAGTGCTTTCACTCGTTCGTACGCTTCTCTCCCTTTCCACCAGGGCGGTAACAGTACAAACGGCAACTGAGGGTCATCACGCAATACAGCTAAAAACTGTATTAACGCATAGTGATCAATCCTGCCCTTATCGTTTTGACTCAACCATTCCTCATATCGCATGTTCAACTTCTCAAGATCATAAACACGCACGAGTAGTGTTTGAATATCTTCTTCTCCAATAGATGCGTCCTGTCCCAAGTCCGAAATAATAATGGTCCCGCCAAGCATACGCTCATCAATGAATGATCGGAGCGTATCGATAGGATTATACGGCGTCATCCATACAGAATCTTGAAGTTTTCCGCAACCGATACGCCTCAAATAGTTACGTAATTTTTCCCGATCGGTTTTACGCTCTTCCGGAATATCGTACGTTATCAAATGAAGTCGCGAGTCCCATATCCTTTTTTCATCATAGACAGGAATGACCGATGCAAGACGTCGCCGTCCTTCTTGGGTAATCTGGGGCAAGGCGCCTCGTTTTGTCGATTTTACCCATTTTCGTTTTCTGGCTGTATTAATTGCGTTTTTGATAACCTCGTAATTAATCTCACCCAAAAACCTGTCTGCCTCCTTCTGAGCGCGCCATACTTGTCCAGAAACAGATTGCGGGAGAGAAACTTCTCCCACGTAGACGATAAACCAGAGCGCCAAATCAACCGCGTGGGTGAACACGCCTTCTGCAAGCGCAAGCGCCTCTCGGCTTACTTTTCGCATTGCACCTCGTTTTCCCATATATCCAGACTACGACATCACATAAAGAGCGTCAATTATAATTGCTATAGCAATAGTAATTGACTGGTATTTTCGTCATCCAAACTAATCTGTATAATGGGAATTTATGAAACACACGTTTCTCTTTATCGTCCGGCATGGGGAGACGATCTGGAATGTTCAGAGGAAAATGATGGGGAAAACCGATATTCCCCTCTCTCACCGCGGAAAAGTGCAGGCAAGAGCGATTGCCAAACTCCTTGCAGGCTACCCAATAGACGTCATTTACTCATCACCGCTCACGCGCACACTTCAAACCGCCAAAGCTATACGTACAAATAAAACTACTCCCCTCATTCTGCACGCTGCGCTCAAGGAACGGGACTTTGGCGTACTTGAGGGTAAAACATACGAGGAGGCCCATGCATACGGGACACCGATGCAGTACGGTGAAAGCAAATATTATCCGTACTACCAGCCTCCCGATGGCGAGCGGCTCCTTGATATGGAGAATCGTGCGAAACTATTTATTCAGGAGTTAACTCATCACAGAGGAAAAAATATCGTCATCGTTTCCCATGGATCCTTCCTCAGGGTACTCTTCTGTCACCTTCTGGGGCTAAAGCTTGACCAAATGGGCGATGTACATTTTGATAACGCCTCTCTCTCGATTATAGAAATCGAAGATAACCAGCCAGGCCGCCTCCACGCCCTTAGCATAACACACCATCTACCGAAGGAATTATAGCTGGTATTCTTTAGAAAACTGGCTTTTCTTGCCCGAGGCATTGTGAAATTCAAGAACAACGGTTACTGATTTGACGCCGGGGTGTGGTCGGCAGACATTTCGCGAGCAGGTACCCAGGTATACTTCCCGTTCAAACGCATCCTGGAGGGCAGTTACAATGGGTTTGCTACCTGAATTGACTCCCTGAACAATCCCGCCGCTTTCATACGTAACTTCATAGGAAACACTCTCAACTTTCCCTCCCATTCCGCTTACCGAAATAAGGATGGTATTTGCTTTTGACTCTTTAACATCGACTTTGATAGCGGGATCGATAGGCTCCAGATCTTCCTGAACGACTTCCTTTTCGACTGTAGGCTGCTGTGGCTGCGTAGAAAGAGTTCTCCAAACCAAAAATCCCGTAAGGCCTAATAAAACACCAAGACCAATGACTATAAAAAGCTTCTTATTTTTCATGAGCAGCAAGTTTGTCATGTATATATGTAGCAAGTTGTGAAATATTGACTCGTTCCTGTTTTGTTGTATCCCGATCCCGTACCGTTACCGAATCATTATCCAGCGTATCATAATCAATTGTGACACACCAGGGGGTTCCTGCTTCGTCTTGAGACAGATACCGCTTTCCGATGTTTCCCCGGTCATCCCACGCGGTCATAAACATAGGCTTGAGCATCGTGTAGACCAATTGCGCCTTCTGTCCAATATCCGATTTATTATTGACGAGCGGAAACACCGCAACTTTGATCGGCGCAAGTCTGGGATGAAGCTTTAAGACAGTGCGTTTTTCTTCTTTACAGTACGAATCAATCAAAAAAAACAGCGCTGCGCGGTCGACACCACCGGATGTCTCGATTACCCAAGGAGTAAAAACCTCTTGTGTTTCTTCGTCTCTGTATGCAAGCTTGTGGCGGGATAGGTCCCAGTCTCCCCGGTGATGGATGCCTTCAAACTCACTCCACCCAAACGGGGCGTTGTATTCAATATCTGTGGCGGACCGGGCATAATGGGCGCGTTCGTGTGGCTCATGATCGCGAAACCGTACGTGTTCTTCGGCAATACCAAGCCCCACGTACCAGGCCATCCGCTCTTCTTTCCAGTAAGAAAATACGCGTTCCCCTTCTTTCTCCTCAGGCCTGATAAAGTACTCAAGCTCCATCTGTTCAAATTCGCGGCTTCGGAAGGTAAAATTTCCCGGCGTAATTTCATTTCTAAATGCCTTTCCGATTTGCGCAATACCAAACGGAATCTTCACGCGCGAGGAGTCAACGACATTGCCAAAGTTCACAAATACCCCTTGCGTGATTTCTCCCCGAAGATAGGCGACCTGTTTTGGCTCCGTCACTCCTAAAAGAACTTCAGTTAAGAGATTAAACGTTTTTGCTTCAGTCCACGAAATAATCTCATTATGCTCCTTTTCGTGTGCTCTTAAGAGTTCTTCTTTATCTGCACGAAATCGCTTATGGCAAATTTTGCACTCTACCAGAGGATCGGTAAACGAAGACAAATGTCCGGAAGCGTCCCACACTTTGGGATTCATAATGATCGACGCATCCAAACCCACGACGTCATCGCGCATTTGGACCGCCCACTTCCACCATTCATTCTTAAGATTACGCTTGAGTTCTACCCCCAACGGCCCATAATCCCAAAACCCCGCAATTCCTCCGTAAATTTCACTTGAGGGATAAATAAATCCTCTGCGTTTCGCTAAGGCAACGATATCATCCATAATGCTCACTGAGATTGTACCAGATTAGTCCTGCTTCAAAAAGTGGTATGTTCTCATATGGCGCTCGGAGATGCTCTCGATGAACGGCTGTATCTGGACCGAAGATAACTCCCGCGTTTGGGGTAAAAATCCGAGCATGCGAAGGAGGGCAAGCGCAAACTGCTCACAACTGCCGGTTATATCCATACCTTCCTGTGTATTAAATGCCGCCAGAGACCGTGCATACAGTTCGTATACATCGCGGTGCTCCTGTTTTTCAGGCAACAATACATCCACGAGCTCGCAATGGTAATAACATCCATTGACGAGAGCTAAATTGTTCCGCAACTGGTAAAATCCGTCAAGTGTTTGAGCCTCTGTGACAATATCAAGTGTTTTCCCACGATGGATCATCATCTCGACCCGACTAAAGATTTCCAGATGCGGTGCCCGGTGACTCGTGATCTTTCGAATGCCTTTTGCGATCAACCGAAGTTTCCCGTACTGTTTAGAAAATACGGTCAGGATCCGATCTGCTTCGCCGACGTTTTTTCGTTTGAGGATTATTGCCTCGACCCTGTAGATTCTTGGAGACATCATTACAGTACTACTTCCGTATCCGTTTCAAGCACCCATTTCTTGCGGTCGCGCCCGCCGAGCTTGAGGAGATATTCATCAGCGTCGGTTCCCGGCTGTTTCTGGATAAGCAGTCGATACTTGCCGTCTGATATCTTCACAGGCGACGTATAGGTAATATCAAGTCGCGCAGTTCCCAACGGATTGACAATCAAAAATCCTTCAAAAACGGTTTTGTCCAGAGATGCATAGGCGGTCATGTCTACCGGTTTTCCGTCGTTGGGTGATTGCGATCCTTTGGATTCGGACAGTTTACTGCCGGCGGGTACATAAACACGGACCCAATTCCGAAGCGGTGCATTCAGACAGAGTCCACCCGATTCCAAACCGCAATCACTTCCCGGATATGGATTTTTATACTCAAGGGCAAGTTTCGTCGTGATGGTGTCGCCGGTTATCATTGTGTCTTTCGTCACTTTCTCTGAAGTAAACATATTGGATTTGGCTCCAGCCATATTGCTGTTGTTTATATGCAGGTAATCCCATCCGCCTCCTTCTTTATAGGAAAATAGCGTTGCCGTCTCCGAGGCAGTCATAATTCGGCCGGCAAGATTAAAGCTCTCGGCACCCTTTTGGGCATTGCCATCATGAAAATAGGCCAGAACATGTTTTTGGTTAACCTCAGAAAGCAACATCTGGAAGAGCTTACCCCAGTACTGAGAGGGAGACACACCGAGCGCCTTTTGGACAGTTTGTTGCAAAAGGTCTCCCAAGAGCGCCTTCCGATCGGCACGAACATACCCTACCGGTCGAGTGGAGGAATCTTCAAGTTCATAGATTGCTCTGGGGCAATCACACCGCTTATCAATATCCGCGCTGAACACGCGCTCTTTCTTAAAATCGGCATCATAGAGGGTGATTGGTCCTAAAATCCGAAGCGCTTCTACGAGCACATGGGTATCGACTGCCCAAATCCCATCAATCGACTCACGACCGCTTACGTTTTGATAAATATCCTCAAATTGCTGCATGGAGAGCTTAAAGTCCGGCGACAGGTTGGAATCGCGAAGATTGAGGTTATAGACTCCCTTGTGGAATGTCGTAATTTCCCGCGGGGCAGGAAATTTTGTACGGAGCGCGTTGTCGAGTGAATAAATATCATCAGATTTGACGAGCACCATTTTTCCCCGGCTTATCCGGAATATTGCATAGGCGGTCATAAATCCGCCGGTAGGACGCAACTCCTTATCATTTTGAAACAAAATAAGATATGTTTTATCGTTTGGCTCACCCAACATCTGCGGAAGATTAATAAGGAGTGGCTGTGCGTTTACAAACAGGTTAGCAGCGTTTTCGATGACAGCTTTGGCGCTTGCAATTTTGTCTCGGATAACGGTCTTGCCGATCTGTGTTGGATAGCGAGCCGGATCGATATAAGATAGTTCCTTGCGCATCGCGTCGACATGAACGGCCATTTCATTAATCTTGGGAGTCAGTGCGCTCATGGTTTTGACTGCAGTTTGAATCCGCTCGTCAGCAGAACCTTCCACAAATCGACTCTTGCCTGAAAGTCCCAAAAGGTCAGCGTTGGGCTCGAGCGCTTCAATAGCCTTCTCGCCGGCTAAGACAGCAGAAAGTCCCGCATTAACCCCATGCTCCCCGTCGCGAATATAGCTACCTAAAACCGGTACAAAAGAAAGTGGTTTGAGTTTTCCATATTCACTCCTGAGTTCTTCCATGGCCTTTTTGGTCGTTTGGAGACGACCTTTTGCTGCAGCGAGATCCTGAGTTTTAAATGCATCGACAACTCCTTGCGCATTTGTCGCCACGACACGCGCTTTCGCGATAACTCCGCCGAGCGGCAAGAGCATAATGCCCAAAATGATAAAAAGGCCAACAATAATACCTAGTGGAAGTGCTGCTTTTTTCCAGGAAATCGTCTTCTTTTTCATGGGAAGTGAAATAGTTGGGACCGCAGAATTTAAATCGATTTTCTTCAGAGAATCAGTCATAGACTCATCTATTTTCCTTGGGATCGATACCCGTTGTCAACTACACAGCTCCTTTTCCTGAAATCATTGCCCAAGGGCTTTTAGCAAGAATGGAAAAATCCATAAGAATCGATCGCTTTCGCACATAATCGGCATCCATTTTAATCCGCTTATCAAAATTTACTTCGCTTCGCCCCGATACTTGCCAGTGACCTGTGATACCGGGCTTGGCTGACAACACTTCTTTGACGAGCTCACGGGTCATCGGATACTTCCTTTGTTGTTCAGTAAGCTCATCGGGATAATAAGGACGCGGGCCCACCAAACTCATCTCTCCTTTCAAAACGTTGAGAAGTTGCGGTATTTCATCAAGTGAATGTTTTCGTATAAATCGCCCCGCGCTCGTTACCCTGGGATCCTCTTTCAGTTTGTAACTATTTTTCTTGTATTGTGAGTACAGTCCGGCAAGCTTGGGATCGGTACGAAGCCGCTTGTGCGCGTTAATAACCATGGAACGAAACTTGTAGAGCTTGAATAGCTTACCGTTTTTTCCTACTCGCTGGGGAGTATCGGCTAATACTGGTCCGGGAGAATCGAACTTAATTGCGACACAGGTAACAAGAGCGATAGGTAAAAAAAATAGACCGAGTATCGTGCTGCCCACTATGTCGATGAATCGTTTGAATAATGAATATTCCATTGTAATTGTTATGTGAGATGGTCATTCTCCGTTCCAGCAAAGCTTTCGACAAGTTTTTTTATCTTGGGGACCGAGGATTTTTTGCATACAAGCGTCACGTCTCCCGTGTTGACGACGAGCATATCGTCGAGATCAATGGTCACGACCAGCTGGTCGGTATAATTATAAACCAAGCTATCTTGGGTATCGTGGGTAAATACTTTGCCTTGGGTGACGTTTTTATCATCGGCCTCCTGCAGGGCTTCCTTCAGTGCTTCCCAGGCACCGATATCACTCCACTCAATATTTTCTGAAACCACTAAGGCGTCGGCTGGATTGAGTTTCTCCAAAATCGCGTTATCAAAACTAATTTTCTCCAGTGCCGGATAAACTTCGGCGAGTATCCGCTCATATTCACCGGTCCGCCACGCTTGACAAATACGTGAAAGGCCCTGGTAAACATTCGGCGCATGGAGTTGGTATTGTTTCCATAAAAATTTCGGTGAGGTGACAAAATATCCCAGATTCCAGGCGTGATGACCGCTTTCGAAATAGCGCTTCGCGGTTTTTGCGTCGGGACGATACTGGAAGTCAACAAATGAATGAAAAGAGATAGAGTTTTTATTTACTGCTTCGTCTCCATACTGTATCCAACCCAGATTTTCACTCGCAAAACGGGGTTTTTGCGATACAAAAATGATCCGTTCCGGGTCTTGTTTAACGAGGTCACCTGCTGTTAACAAAATTTTTCGAAATAGGGTATCGTTCTTAACGAGGTGGTCACTCCAAAGAATTACCATCGGTTCGTCGGGGTGATCTTGCATAAGAATACCGGTTATAAGTCCTACTGCAGGACCCACGTCACGCATCTGGGGCTCTCCGATGACTTGGTTGGAGGGAACATGAGTCAGCTGCTGCTGTACCATCTGCACATAGGACGCATCGGTCGAGATGTAGATATCTTTCCAGGAGAAATCAGGGGCAAGTCGCTCAGCGGCAAGCTGCAGCGTCGATTTATTTCCAACGATTTTTTCAAATTGCTTGGGAGATTTTTTCCGCGACAGCGGCCATAATCTCGTTCCTACCCCTCCGGCAAATATTATTGCTTTCATAGTGATGCGAGGCGTTCAATTTCTCGTTTCATAGTTTGTTTAAATAGGTATGTATCAAAACGCCTAACCGATTGAGCAATTACCTTTGGATCAAAAGCTTTTAGCTTCTGTACTGCTTGCATGAGTGCTTCCGGCGTCTGCTCTTTAATAAGGCATCCGGTGACGTTGTCTTGTACAATTTCAGCCGTTCCACTCCGCCAAAATCCGATCACCGGTTTACCAGCTGACAAAGCCTCTGCCGTCGAAATACCAAAGTCTTCGTCTGCTAGTGTTACCAATGCCCGACAATCTCCATAATAGGTAGCAAGCTCTTCGTCTGTCAAATGACGAGTCACAAATCGAACATTTTCTCCGGCCATCGCTCGTAATTCTCCTTCTGCATGTCCCTGCCCGATGATGACCAGAGGAAGCTTGAGCGCACCAAAAGCACGTATTATAGCATCTATCCGTTTATAACCAACTAATCTCGACACAACGAGAAAATAATTGCCTTTTCCCAAGGCTCGGCCTTGAGTGTTAACGGGGGGATAAATAACCTTTACAACCGTCCTTTTGTAGTATTTCTCAATCCTATCTTTTACTCTATTGGATATCGCGATGTAATAGTCAGGCCTACTGCTTGCGACCAAATCCCACGTACGTAGTCTCGGTGTCATCCACTTATGAATGGTCTTTATAAATCCCCTCGCCGTTTCCTGATATATCTCATATCCGCTCCATAGGTATCGAGTTGGAGTTAGACAATAGCACACGTGAAGAGTATTTGGCTTGGTTATTATGGACTTTGCTTCTGCACTCGTTACTGAAATAACTACGTCGTAGCCGTCAAATGAGAAAAACTCAAATGCCATTTGGGTAAGCCACGGATAGAGCTCGTGATGGGATTTGGCGAACGGAAAATGCTGTAAAAAAGAGGGTCGCACGTCAAAAACGTTTGCCCATGGAGCGCGAGCGGGATCGTAAACAGCTGTGTAAAGGGGTGCATCGGGCCAGATCTCGTGAAGGGCAAGAAGCACCCGCTCCGCCCCACCCCACTTATTAACGCGATCGTAGACAAGGGCAACTTTCATACCCGTTCGTATAAACGGAGCGTTTCTCCTGCCATTTGGCGCCAGGAGAAGCGCTTGAGAAGTTCTTGTTGGTCTTGTTTTGTAGGTTTTTTCAATTTTTCGGGGTGGATTAATAGCCAACGCAGAGCCGAGACATCGTGGGGATTAAAGTAATTTCCAAGCGATCCTAGAATTTCTCGGAACGCTGGAATGTCGGAGCAAATGATCGGCGCTCCATGAACAGCTGCTTCAAGCGCAGGCAATCCAAATCCTTCCATAAGTGACGGAAATACAAGCGCAGTCGCATGTGTATACAAACTCGCTAACTGTTCGTCACTGGCTTGACCAAAAAAGATAACGTTATTTGACCGAGCCAGTCGTTTGTAGAAAAGGTCCTCTTTACCAACAAGAACAAGATGATTGGTTCCGATTGCACGCAAAAGCGTTTCGAGATTCTTATGCGGATACGCGTTTCCAACATAGAGAAAATACGGCTCTTTTATTAAGCGAGCATTACTTTTGCTTTGTCGCACACCTTCATAAATAACCGAAATTTTTCGTTCATCAAGGGCAAAATGATCCATAAGTTCTTCACGCGTTGCATGAGAAACGGAAATTATGTGCGCGGCTCTATGAAGCCCAATTTCCAGTATCGCGCGATAGGCCAAAACTTTTGCCCAATAGAGAGGTAACGGTAGTTTAGTAGCTTTCCCAGTGGGGAAATGTAGAATCGTAAGATCGTGCATCGTGACGATAAATTTCCCAGGATAAAAAATCGGTATCGTGAAGTACGGAATGTGCAACAAATCAAGATGCTCCCTCGCAAAAATTACTGGCAGTTCGACTTGTTCTGCCACACTATGCCAAGGAATATCCACTTTACGGATTTCCCATCGCTCGTTTGGTGGTTTCCACTCCTCACCAACAAATACGATATAGTTGTTCTTCTTATCTGTTTGGGCAAGTTCGGCAATAAGATTTCGGATATATCGTCCGACTCCAGTTTCATTGATAAGTCTGCCGTCGATACCTATCCTCATAATCGGAAGTTCTCAGAAGGATCGCATCCTTCCAATGGAAGGATGCGATCCTTCTATAGCTGAGCTTGTAATTTAATTCCCAACTCTACAAGAACAGTCACAAACCAAGAGTAACGATGTCTATAGTGTTTTTTGTAAAAGAGTTTCATAGTGTCGTAAAAATATTTTTGAGTTTTGGCCCGAAGGGCGTGATCCGCACTTGCTCTGCCACTCTGTTTTTTTCTGTGTAAAACCGTAAAGTTCGGATAAAAGTATATTTTCCAGCCCTTCTGTTTTATCCGGTAACTCCAATCCAGGTCTTCTCCATACATGAAATAATCCTCGTCCAGTGGCCCAACAGTTTCATATACTTCTCTCCGAACATAATAAAACGCCCCCGATGGACTATCTATTTCATGTGGTTCATTGAAATTTTTATACAATTGATGATACTGACTAAACATCTGTGAATGGATTTTTTCGAGACCCAAAAAATAGGTGAGCGCTGCCCAGGGAGTGGGAAAGCCCCGATGACAGGCAGGATCTATCGTTCCGTTTGGCAACATAAGTTTCGGCCCAACGGCACCAACATCAGGATGTTCATCCATAAACTGTCCTACCTCTTTGATCGCTCCCTCGGGTACTTCGGTATCAGAATTAAGTAAAAGCAAATATCGACCATGAGCGCGCTTTAATCCTTGGTTATTGGCCACAGCAAATCCGCGGTTTTCATCATTGACAATAAGAATTACACTCCGAAACTCTTTTTTGACCATTTCGACACTGCCGTCACTCGATCCGTTATCAACCACAATAATCTCGCCAGTATCAAGAGACTTCAGGCAAGCACGCAATAACTCTTTTGTATTAAAAGAGACAATAATAATTGATACATCTATTTTCGACATGATTTCTCCCAAACTTTCTCAAGATCTCGAGAAATTATTTCCCACGAATATGACGCCTCTATCCTTTTTCTCGCCGCGTTAACGATTGCACTTCTCAACGTGTCATTGGTTATGAGCTCTCCGACGGCGCCTACAAAATCCTTTGGATTATCACCAATCATTACTTCCTTTTTGTGAAAAACATGTAGTCCTCCGGCACCTACTGACGTCGTCACAACAGGAAGGCCGCTTGCCATTGCTTCGAGTATTTTATACCGCGACCCGCTTCCCAGTCTGATGGGAGCAAGAAGTATGTCTGCTTTTTGGTATTCATGAGCAATATCACTAACACCTTCCAACAACAAAATGCCTTTTGCTCGTATAAACGAAACAAGCTCTGTTGGTGCCTGCCGTCCGACAATACGAAGCTCGGCATTTGGATATCTCTCTTTGAGTAGAGGCCAAATATCACCGGCGAGAAATCGCACAGCATCCCGATTCTGAAGCCAGCCAAAATATCCCACAAATAAAAAAACAGGAGATAGAGTTGGTTTTTTCGGTTTAAACGGAAACTGCCGTAAGTCTACCCCATTAGGGACGACGTCAACCTTACTGCCGGCCGTTTTCGTGATAATCCGGCGATCCTCATCGGATACAGCAACGACGCGCGCAGCTTTTTTCCACACTTTCTGTTCCCACCACTTGAGCTTCACTACATCAAACATCAAAAACGGCCGCAGCGGCACGAACGAAAAACTGTCAACGTATCCCCGGTAGCCGGAGTATTCGATATTATGCTCCCCAACGACTACCGGCAAATCAACCGTAGGGAGAGCCGGCCACACATAACTGGGCTCTATGTGAACGAGGTCGTATCTTGAATTTGAAAGTTCCTTTGTTATCTTTGCCCTCATTTCGTCTTTTGCATATGTGGCAAAAAGCAGCGGATACGTAGACAACAAACTTTTCGTTACATAGTGAGGTTGCCAAGCATGGCCTCGGTACACCGTATCTATTTTTCTACAAAATGAAAGCTCTTTTATATATTCTTTTTCCGTTTCACTGCGAAGAAATGCAAATAAGGTCACCTCATGTTTTTTTCCCAATCGCGACAGAAGATTATAGACACGCACTTGCCCGCCCGAATGGAGCGGATAGGGCAGGTGGCTTGCGACAAAGAGAATCTTCATTATTGTTTTGGGCGGGTGAGATCGATAATTGCATACGTATCATTTCGCACAAGCACGGTGTACCTACTAGCTAAATCTTTTGTTTCACCATCGTTATCTGTTGGGGAAATGGTAACGTAGTGTGTCGCACCCATCTTGATTTTTTTATCAATCTCAAACCCGATGGGCCAGCCTTGTCGATTCGTCTGATACAAAAACGTTGTATCACCATTATAGGACGCGATGACTTTCGCATCCGGCGGCAGTATTTTGTCTGCCTCCCGCCCCGCTTCTACAATTTCGGGGTGATTGATCCAATAATACGTCCGGATCGTAAACCACGAAAACGCCAACATAAACACAAACGAGACAAAAGCTAAAACCAATGATTGCCGCAACAGATATGCAAATCCTTTTGCCGTATAGACAGCAATAACCGGCAACAGAAGGATCTGGTAATAATCATGCTGAACGTTACCCGTTGCAACGATGATAAGATAAAATAATGCACTGATAAGCCACAACCTAGAAATCCATTCTTTGTTTTTTGCAACCCCAAGACCAAAAGGGATAAGACCCCAGTACCCAAGAATTAAATTCCCAAGCCGTTCAGCAAACAACCAATGAAACCATGCTCCCTTAAATCGTATGCCGTTACTATTGAATAACCACGTAAAAGCAGCAATTCCTTCCGGAAACTGAGATATCCATCTTCGCCACAAGAATAAGGGTAATAATGAAATAATCGAATAAACGAATAAGCGAATAAAAGAAAACCGTTTTAAGAACAGATAGATAACCGGTAAAAGTAAAAATACGGCAAACGGTTTGACTAAAAGTGCAATGGCAGCACATATCGCTGAAAAAACCCAGCCGTACCGGCTTTCTCTAAATAGCAAATAAACAGCCATTACCGCCCAGAACACCATAAACGGATCAGGTAAAATGCTTCGTCCATAATAAATACCATAGGGGAGGACTGCGTAGAGTAGAGCCGCAGGAATTCCGAACATCAGCCCAAGCATCAGTCCGGTGAGACTTGAAACAAAGACGGTAACAAGTCTCAACCAAATTTCTATTGAGATACCGCTGAATATCGCAAATAATCGTGCAGATACGAGTTGATACAGGGGAAACTCGACCATCCGCCAGCCCATTGGGTTATCGAGCCCGGAAGGGATGTTTGAAAGATCATCGAATCGTGGCCGCAATGGATCAAAACCAAATTTGATAAAGTTACGCGCAACCGACGCAGTATCCGACTGTCGCCAGCTGTGCCAGTCGGCAATTGGCCAGTCAATATGCCATAATCGCAACACTACCGAGAGGGCAAACACTGCGGTGAGTGCGAAATAAAACCAATTATTCGAATATTTCGGCAATTTCATAGTTTTTGTCGAAAACTACTATATGCGTCACTCCGGATAAATCTTTTTTTAACCGAATTCCCTCGTTTTTTGTTCCTGTAGTGTATACCCTTAACCGATCATCGTTAAACATATGATACAACGCATCGGACAGTCCAACGGGAAATACCCATGCGCGTCCAACACGCTCAGGTACGCCGACGAACACAAGATTAGTGCGATCTCCTAGGGGAAAATAAAGTTTCCGCGGAGTCTCGAGTACATTTTGAGCAATCACGCTCGCCTCTTCCCACTGGCTTTCTACAACTCTAAGTTCTCTCCAGTTGAGCCACAGAAGCAGGAAAAATATGGTGATCGCCACGATTTTCTTAAATCTCCCCAAAACAATAACGGCAATCGTCGCAACCGCGCTACTTGCAATATACCCATACCGCTCGGCAATGTTGCCAAGTCCAAGATAGGGAATAAGAGAAAAAATGAAAACGCTTATCCAAAACCACACACTTTTATCGAGCGCGAATTTTCGAATTCTCGAAAGAATGAGAATGAATGGAAAAACAAGTACGATACCAGCAATCGGATTTGCCTTCACGAGCTCGCGAAGATTCCAAAAAAATGTTGCTGCATTTGGTCCAAAAAGTGACATGGCGATATATCCCATACTATTGCCAATACTATTGAATGGAAGCGCCATCAGATTGATTCCGTAATTACCCGCTGGAGCAACTGCGTTTGCACTCGTTCGTACCCACCAATAGAAGACTATGAGGAGGATAAAAAATATCGACAGCCCCCACTCCCGTTTCTTACCAAAAAGCACTGCACTTGCCACGATGACCAGCGGCATCCCTAGCATCCCTTCATACCACAGAAGCGATACTGCCATAAAGAAAAAAGAGAAGCACAAGGTAAGATAACGCCATAAAGAATTGTGCTCAAGAAATCGTAAAAAAAGATATATAGAAACAAATGCCGACGTCGCCCCGGCTACACTGCTCATTCCGGAAATCCAAAGCACATTCTCGTGATGAATGGCCATGATCAGAAATAATAAAGAACTGAAAATAGCCACAACATTTTTTCCTACAGTCTTTCGAACCAAAAGATATACAAGCACGGTAGAGGCAACATGAAGAAGAACATTGACCAAATGGTACCCGCCTGGTTTAAACCAAAAAAGTGCGTATGCTGCCGCAAAATACACTTTCGATAGCGGTCTATAGAAAAATCCCGAGGAGTCAGTGAAAAACCGCGGAATATCAGATAAATACGTGGATGTTGCCCAACGCAACCACGTAAAATCATCTCCTAAGAATGTTATTTTTTGCGATGATCCAAAGAGTACTACCCCTAAAGCTGTTATGAGTCCAACCAAAAGAATCGGAGAAGTAACAATTTTGGCTATCTCGGTTCTATAAGGAAATGGTTTTTTGTAGGTAAGAAGGAGCCCGCCAATAGAAACTCCCATCATTATCCAAAGCGTGTAGGCCATTTTTGATGCCTCAAAAATATCGACAAAAAATGCTGCTACTAATAAGCTTACTATGCCGCCACCAACACCAAACGCAGTACTGGCCACAAGTGATGAAGCGTCAACTACTGCCTTTTTGACAAAAACAAAATAGGCGAAAAAAATAAAGAAAAACGTGAAGCTTCCCAGTATTCCCGTTTCACCCAGCGCACGCAAATAATCATTATCGCTTGCTAAATTGAGTACTGAATACCCGCTTCCTGTAAAAATATTGCGAGAAAAAGCCTCCCAAGCCCGCGGCCAAGTTCCCTGAAATCGAGTGGTGATAGAAATGTCGTAGGCAATAGCGCGATCCAGATAAAATCGGTTTGGTACTACCTCAACTTCACCGCTGGTCGTGGCAACCGGGCCGACTGTTGAAAACCTCAGTTCGTTTCGTTCGAGAGCCATCTGTGCTTCCTCACCAACCGTTGGTATCCCTTCAGCCGGGTAATCTTCCCTGCTTCGCAGGGCAGTTACGGCATACGAGGCAATTATCGGTATCGGAGGCTCCAGAGGAATTCGAATAAAACCCGATCCGATAGGAAGACTATCGACACCGGGGGATGCCGATTCTTCAATCACAACTCTTCCGTCACTTTCCATCTGTGCCACTCCTACCGGATTTCCCGCGCGGGCGTCATACAAAACCCGTCGATACTGAAGCGTTTTTGCGT
>Ga0209542_10005745_pt1 | contig 24560 bp, 18 predicted proteins | sample RifCSPhighO2_01_FD_184028 | JGI IMG/M metagenome (GOLD analysis project Ga0209542, IMG submission 184028) | Soil microbial communities from Rifle, Colorado - Rifle CSP2_plank highO2_0.1 (SPAdes) (version 2) | ecosystem: Environmental > Terrestrial > Deep subsurface > Rock core/Sediment ...
CTCTTGACATGTAACACAAGAGCCTAAAAAGTAACGGAGGAGTTTATTAAGGTCAGCTAGGCGCGAATGGAAACCGTGCCGATAGTGTAATGGCATAAGCTGGCTTAACTGTGAGTCGTACATGACGAGCAGATGCGAAAGCAGAACATAGTGAACCGACGGTCCGTGTTAGAGGCGGCCGGAGATTATCGGATAAAAGCTACCCTGGGGATGGACTCTGAAATAAGAGTCTTGTTGTCCTCCCGCGAAGTAATTTGCGGAGAAATAGGATTGTATTTTGCGAAAGTAAAATACATATTCCTATATCGTGATATCTAATCACGATAAGAACGGCTTATAACGGTTGACACGCACAGGTCTCCCAACGACAGTTGGGTTTTAGAGTGCGCAATCCCGTGGGAAGTCGAGAGAAATAATCGTATAATTAATGAAATGGAATTAACTGAACAGCAAAGGAATGTTTTGGTCGGTACGATTCTCGGTGATGGTTTTTTACAAAAAACTGGAGAGAAAAATGCAAGACTGAGACTTGAGCATAGTCAAAAACAAAAAGATTATGTTTTGTGGAAAGGAAGTATTTTTGGCAGATTATTTCAAGGTAAACCAAATCATCTTGAAAGAATTCATCCAAAAAGCAAAGCTACGTATTCGTATTGCCGTTGGCAGTCGGATGCAGGGCCAGCTTTTGGAAAATGGCAAAAATATTTTTATCCAGATGGAAAGAAAATCGTCCCGGACAATATCGGAGATTTTCTGACCCATCCCATTTCACTTGCTGTCTGGTATATGGATGATGGTTACTTCAATACGAAAGATAGAAATAGTTTTATCTATCTCGGACGCGTCATGCGCTCCGAGGCAGAGATATTACAAAAAGCTGTCAATAAAAATTTTGGGATTGAAACGACAATCTATGATAAGAAAAATAAAGGCTTTGCCTTATTTTTCGGAGCAATGGAGACTAAGAAACTTCAGAAGCTCATTCGTCCATTTATCATTGAATCATTACAATATAAACTCTTTGACCCTGTAACGACTTGACCACTTTTTGTGGTCGGAGTATGTATCTCCTGAACAAAGATATATGCTAACACGCCGTCCCCTAACCGATTTTTCGGAAGGGTGATGATATAGTCTATTTACCAGCCAAACACCTGTTAATACAGAAATGAACAGGCTGGTTGTGCCTAAGCGTCCATAGCGACGGCACAGTTCGGCACCTCGATGTCGGCTCAACTTAGCCTGGGGGTGAAGAAAACATAACTTCTTTCCTGTGGGGAAACCCATAGGTAATATCGGATGTAAGAATCTCCGATAAATCGTTGATAGTATATCAATGGTTAAACAAGCTCAAAACGGTGGAGGCTTATTCATGCGGACTACGATGTTTCTCGTAGCTCCCAGGTATGATATAATCATACAACATGAAGGCTAGCGCCGTGGGAAAAAATTATTCTGAAGCAGAACTTGCATATGCATCAGGTTTTATTGATGCTGATGGAGCAATCATGGCTTGTATTGAAAAGCATAGTGAAAAGAAATTTGGTTTTCGTGTCCGTGTCGTTTTGAAAGTTTCTCAAAAAGAAATCATGATTATAAAGTGGTTTCGAAAAACATTCAAACTTGGCAATATACGCAAAAATCAAACTATATATGACTGGCAAATACAAAACCAAAAAGATTGCTTAGAAATGTTAAAAATTTTCTTGCCATATATAAAGGTAAAGAAAAAACAGGCGAAAATCGCCATTAACATCTTACAAACATCAGTCAATTCAAAAAAAGATTTGATACGCATTGCGACTTTAGCAGATGCATTGTCTCGGTTTAACGTGCGATCTAAAAATCGTCGTAAAAACTTTGTTTCAATGATCTAAGAATAATTTTCCCCTAACGACTGATTGCTTCGGTTTTAGCCGGAGCATGAGATATGCGCCATAAATGGCGGTATAACACGGCTTGCACCTAATTTACATATGGTGACATGTGTAAAATGGTGATGGAATAGTCTGATACTGGCGGTAACGCCAGATAACAAATAAATGAGCTCCCAAGGGTATGGCTGTTCGCCATTTAAAAAGTTACGCGAGCTGGGTTCAGACCGTGGAGGAGTTCAATTGCTCTTAGCTTGCTAAGACTTTCGGACTCATCCACAATCTGAATCCTCAGAGGCAATATTATGATCATTTTTCTCAAGGAAAGAAAAATGATGAATTACTGTTTTAATGTTTTCGTTTTGAAATTAAGATAAAAGATAGATAGCCCCGCCTTCGCTCGTAAGAGCTTCGGCGAGGTGAGACAATCAAATCACGGCGGCGTTGGGTCGAAGTACGAAAAACGAAGTACGATGTACGAATAATGCTTTGTATTTCTCGGTTATCGTAACTCGAACATCGAACATCGATTCACGACAAGTTGATTTATATCGGTGAAGCCCACATGAGTGGGTAATACCGAGGGAAGTGTGCTGAGTAGTGGAGGGGAGTAAACATTGTTGTTTACGACAGTTGGTCACGTTGTGGGTCTACGAAAGTGGACGAGAACCGGACTCTTGCGCCGGTAAACGCTACGCGATTTCAAACTAGAGACAACCTTGTCCCCACCGCTGGTGACCTGTTGCGCGCAACAGGTCACCTCTACTACTCAGCACACGCCCGTAGAGACTAAACATCAACTATGCGCTTTTATGCAGAATAATGAATCTTGATTTAAGATTTATGAATCTGCAATGCGTGCAAAATGCTATAGTCCGATCCCGACAGTAATGTCGGCGTGAGAATAATTTTGTATTTTGATTTATTCCTAAATCATTATTCATAATTCATTATTCTTGCAACAATTGCGTGAGACAGGTTGGTCTCCTATCTACTGTAGGCGTTGATTCTTGAGAAGATTTGCCCCTAGTAATTGAATTGCTACTTTTGTCAGTAATGACAATTGAAAATGCTGCTCATAACGGTGAAGCCTTCATATGATTTTGACTTAGAATTACAAAAACTCACGGTCCGAGTTTGTAATTTGTTTGAAAATCAATTTCCTCTTTAAGGTAATACCGTGGGAAGTCTTCAGCACTAATTTTTGGATTAAAAAAAGAGGATGCCTTGGGAGGCATCCCCTCAATCAGTTATGGATGGTTTCTTGATCGGTAATCTGCTCGCATTTCTTTGAGCACGTATCCGATAGCAAAAATCATCATTGCGATTACAACAAGTCCTTTTGACATTGGGATAACTTTCGAATAAAACGCAAAGTCTATTCCCGCAGCAAGGAAATACAAAGCAATGATAATCGTAATAGAACCCGTTATGTACATATTGAGACTCCTTGGATTTGTCTGTGTAAGACTATACAGACAAATCTAGGAAAGTCAAATCCAAAAATTAGTGCTGAATGACCCCGTAACGACTTATCGCATTCGCGATAGACTTAGATATATCTGGAAAGTTTTGATTTTTTCAAAACAGGAATATTTAGGTAAGATGCAGCTTCCCAAAGGTGTCACCTTTGGGAATAAGGTATAGTCTGTGCTCCTAGAAATAGGGGGTGTAAACGACGAGAGGACCGGGGTGAACTGACCTCTGGTGTGTCTGCTGTCCTGCCAAGGGCACCGCAGAGTAGCTAAGTCGGGAATGGATAAACTCTGAAAGCATCTAAGAGTGAAACCAACTTCAAGATTAGGAATCGTTTGAGGCCCGTGAGAGATGATCACGTGATAGGCACTAGGTGTAAGCACAGCAATGTGTTCAGCCGAGGTGTACTAATTAGCCGATTTCTGTTAGGAAATTTGAAAACCAAAGAATCGAGTTATGAGTTACGATGTACGAGTTACGATAAATGCATTTGCATGCTCGTGTTTCGTGCTTCGAACTTCGTGCTTCGATTTAACCTTTATCCTGTTACATGGAATGAATCCTGCTTCGCGCAAGGCTACGCAGGACAAGTAACCATGATGTTTGCACTTTTACATTACTTACAGAAATTGAAAGAGGAGTAATGAAAATTATTCTTTGTTCTTTTTACAAGTTCGGAAAACTGAAAAGGGTGTTGAATGGAGACATGTCGGATTAGATACCCGGCTATCCGTCCACTTTTATGTCGATCTGATGATCATCTACTTGCAAAAAGCCTATCCCAACCTCTTTTGAGTGTTGGTGGCAGAATGACCAGACTCCGACAGGGCATGCATTTGATGGCGAAATGCTTTGGGAGTAATAAATAATACCTGCAGTTTTCCGGAAGACCCGAGCGCAAGGCTAAGGGGCACGCTCGGGCCCCTCTTTCAGTTTCTGTAATTTGAAAATAAAATAAAAACTAAATTGAAAATTTAGTTTTGGTGCCTCAACGCTGGGGTCACACCCGTTCTGCCCAGTACTAGAGCGAAGCTCAGTACGGGCCAGGCATTCCGACTGCGCCCCGTACCAAGAAAATTATTGAGTTTTATGTTTTGGTGGCTTATCGCCGAGGTCACACCCGTTCTCATTCCGAACACGGAAGTTAAGCTCGGTTGAGGCGATGATACTAGCAATGGGAAAGTAGCTAGCCGCCAGAACATAGTACTCAACAACAATTTTTCTTTGGTACTGGGGACACGGAAGTTAAGCCTCGTAGTGCCGATGATACTACATCGTGGGAAAGTAGGTAGGCGCCAGAACTAAGTTTTCAATTGTTCCTTGGAGGTGCGTATGCGTGATTGGATTGTAATTGGGGCATGTTTCACATTTCTTGCTGTCATGGTTTGTGTAAATGCATATTTCTATTACCACTGTTTCCATTGCAAATCAGCATGGGCTCTGCGGTACTGGAGTTATCATAACGATGGCACTGGCACGGCTCCCGAAGGTACTGTGTACATGCGACGATGTATTCATTGCAAGATAGTAGAGGAGTACAAGCTGATACTAGTTGCAGGAAACTCTGGCGGGTGGGTTAAGCAAAATTATCTTTTGGATTGACATTGGGCGCTTACGAGCGCCCATTTTTTTGTTATAATTAAATTATGTCAGTCTGGTCGGCAAAAAGAAGATTTTTATACGGAGGCAGTTTTATTTTAGCGCTTATCCTTGTAGGCGCAGGCGTATTTTGGCGAGTCTTTTACCATGCTCCTACATGCTCAGATAACACCAAAAATGGAAATGAAACGGGTATAGATTGCGGAGGGAACTGTTTGAAGATTTGCACCCCGGATGCTTTGAAGCCTGTGGTTTTGTGGGCTAAAATTTTTAATATTTCCGGAGACTTATATACTGCCGTAGCATTTGTCCAAAATCCAAATATCAATTCGAAAAATCCAAGTGCCGAGTATCACTTCAGTATTTTTGATGAGAATGGTAAATTGGTTACTGTTAGGGATGGCAAAACTTCTGTTCCAAAAAATAAAAAGTTTGCCGTTTTTGAAACCGGCATCGTTTTGAAAAACCAAAAACCAAAGTCCGCTGACCTTGTTTTTACATCCTTTTCCCCATGGGAAAAAGATACATCAAGTGAACCCAAAATCTCCCTCATTTATTCCGAACTTTTTGCCACTACAACCTCGCCCAAAATTACCGGCACTATTTCAAATGCGTCCCTTGTAAACATTCCTCAGGTAGAGCTGGTCGCTTTTGTCTTGGATAATAACGAAAATGCTATCGGCGCTTCCAGAACGTTCGCAGATAATTTAGGAAGTAAGACCAGCCAGGATTTTGTTTTTACGTGGCCTACGGCGTTTCTAAAGGAAGTTAGCGTAGTAACGGTCATGTATAGATTTCCTTAATCCTGCATAATTTCTCATGGTATTTTTAAAAAATCTTTTCAGGAATATTGACTGGGCGCTATTTTTTAGCGTTTTTCTGGTAGCTTGTGCCGGTCTTGTAACCATGAATTCTTTCCTGTCCGCTGGCGAGACGGGTGCCGTAACCAGCAAGTTTTTTGAGCGCCAAAGCGTCTGGCTCGCCGTTTCCGTGACTGCGTTTTTTGTCGCCAGCGCGGTTGACTGGAGTTTTTTGAAAAATACCAGGATTATTGTTGCTTTATTTATTCTTTCTGTCACAACATTGTTTCTTCTATTTATCGTGGGGAGCGTGTGGAAGGGCGCTCAGAGCTGGTTTTCATTTGGAGCTTTTACCCTACAGCCGATTGACCCCATAAAGCTGGTGGTCATCCTGCTTTTGGCCAAATATTTTTCGCGACGCCATATGGAAATAGCCCATATACGCCATATTCTGGTTTCCGGTTTTTACGTTTTCGTCATTTTTCTTTTGGTTTTTCTTCAGCCTGATTTCGGACAGGCCATAATTATTTTTTTCTTGTGGCTAGGCATGGTTGTTGTTTCTGGCATTTCCAAAAAGCATCTGCTGGCGCTATTTTTAGGAGGGCTTCTCGTTTTTGGAGGCCTTTGGCTTTTTGCTTTCAGGCCGTACCAGAAAGACCGCATAAAAAACTTCATTCATCCGCTGACAAATATAAGGGGTAGCGGATATAACGCCTACCAATCTATTGTTGCGGTGGGGTCTGGGCAAATTTTTGGCAAAGGCATAGGCTACGGCACTCAAAGCAAATTGCAGTATCTCCCGGAATACCAGACAGATTTTATTTTTGCCGCTTTTGCAGAGGAGTGGGGATTTGCCGGAGTTTTACTTTTATTTTCGTTGTACGGCATTATTTTTTGGAGAGTGCTGATAATATCTTTTCGCGGGGGCGGTAATTTTGAGATTTTATTCGGGGCGGGGCTTACCATTTTGTTTTTGGTTCATACTGTCATAAACATTGGTATGAATATAGGGTTGCTTCCAGTCACCGGGAACACATTGCCGTTTATGAGTTACGGCGGAAGCCATTTGTTTACGGAATTTATAGGCCTTGGAATACTAATGGGGATGAAAAGATATTCACGGACTGTACACAAAAATATTGCCCAGAATGAAATGGTGGGAGTTTAAATCAATTTTTAATTTCTAAACGAGCCAGTTTAATTCATTGGAACATTATGAAATTAGAAATTGTTTATAAATTAAAAATTATAGAGCGCCTTCGTTTTCTCAACCATTTTTTCCAAGGAGAAATCTTTTAGCACTTTTTCCTGCAATTTCCTGCCGAATTCTTTTTGCTTGTCGGGATTTGAAATAAGATACTCCAAACTCTTGGTTATCTCGCCGATTTTTCCTTTTACGGTCAAGATTCCGCTTACTCCGTTTTCTATAATATCTGGAATTCCTCCGACATTGCTCGCAACGACAGGCAGTCCCGCTTGTCCCGCTTCAAGGATTGTATATGGCAAACCCTCTTTAACTGATGTGGAGAGAAATATGTCAAATGCTTTGAGATTTTTATTTGCATTTTCTAAAGAACCCGGCAAAAAAACCTTATCTTGCAGGTTATGTTTTGAAATTAATCTTTCCAGATTTTTTCTCTCTTCTCCTTCTCCTATTATTATGAATATGAAAGGAAATGTAATTTTTGAAACTGCCGAAATGGCGTATTCCAAGCCTTTATTTTTATGCAGTTCGGCTATCGTTCCAATCCATGCGGTTGAATTGTCAGTTTCAAATTTTGAATTTCTAACTAAAGCCGACAGTTCTTTGCGTGCCAGCACTTTTTCTTTGAAGTCTACTTTTTTAATGCCGTTATGAATCAAAATGATTTTGTTCTTAGTAAAAGGCATACTAAGCGCCTGATTCTGCTCTTTTTGTGCAATAACAATTGTTCTATGACACAAGAGTGTTGTCAGCCATGAGAAAAAAGCAATCAGTATTTTGTTTACATAGTTGCGATTTTCATTAAATGTCCATCCATGAATAGTTTGTATTATATTTTTAACTCCAGTCAGTCGTCCTGCTACTGCTCCAAATCCACTAGCTTTTGGGCTATTTAGGTGTAGAACATCTGGATGTTCTACCCATATTATTTTTAGGAGTTGCCAAGAACTTTTTATTTCTGCAATTAAAGAGATATCGCGTTTGAGAGTTTTTATTTTGTATGTTCGTATACCAACTGATTCTAACTTTTCTGGTAATTCAGTTCCATGACCACAAATAATCACTACATCAAAGTTTTCTTTAGGTAGGTGTGTTGCTAGTGAATACACGTATTTTGAGGCTCCACCCCAGACCCCTTTTGTTATGGCAAAGCAGACTTTTAATCGTTTTTGTGTTTGCTTTCTATCTTGCATATGTGCTCATTTTACCGTATTATAGGCCTAATATCAAGACGTTTATGGAAAAAATACCACAAGACTTTGGCACAGAAAAAACTGAAGAAATTTTAAGAGTTGAAAGTGCAATTAAAGAATCATTACCAATTGATGAACTCGTTAGGATATTTGGTAAGGAGACATATTTGATAGGTGGGGCGGTACGAGATGTTATTTTAAATAAAAATCCATCAGATCTGGACTTAATGTCTAGGATGCCTGTAGATGCCATAAGAAAAAATTTAGAAGATGCAGGATTTATAGAAATGGAATGGGAAGAAGATGGGAAATTTATGGAAGGAAAGTACTCTTTTAAAAAAGGTACAAATGTTTTTAATCTAACTATTGACGAAAGGGAAGTACAAGTAGCTAGTATTGGTGAAAAAGAGGTATCTGAGCTAATCTCAACTGCGGATATTAATTTAAGCTGTTGCGCTTTTGATTTAAATTCATTAAAAATTATTGACCCCGATTTTATGTTAGAGATTATGGATAAGGAATTGAGATTTATAGATCTAGAATTAGCAAAGAATGACCCGATGAAAATTGTGAACGCACTTAAACAAATATCAAGACTTCCGGATCTAAAAGTTTCCAGCGAAACAATGGAAATAATTAATCAGTCTATGCCAATGGTTATTGATTTTTTTATCAAAAATCCACATAGACGCCACAAGCTTAGACCATTGTTTGGAAATATTAACTCAGGGCAAGTATTAAGTCTATTTGAAAACTTCGATATAGGGGATATCCTTGATGATATAGATATGAAAAAGTCAAAACTAAATGTTTCTGATGTTTACTTTTCAAAAACAGTAGAAGAGTTAGCCCCAGATATAAAAGATAAATTATCTGTTTTTGTTGCTTCACAATTTGGAAAAAGATTTGATTCAAAAAAGTTATTTAACGAAAAAGTTAATTCTGTAGCGTACGAATTAGATGATAGTGGGGAGATTGTTTCTTGTTGTTTGATGGGTGGTGAGAGGTTGTATGCAACATCTTCTGTTAACTCAGAAAAGATTGTTAGTCTGGTATCTGATTTGTGTAAACATAATTATAATGTTTGGTCTACAATTTCTATTACTAGTACTCACTTGATAAATTTATGTCCTAAGGCAGGATTACATATTGTTGAAGACCCTGCTTTGATAGAGCGGGTTCTTATAAGTAATTATCCGGGATATAAAGACAAATTAATAATTAAGACCAAGCGCGGTCATAGTGTTTTTTCCAAAGAGGAGTCTAACGATACTCCTCAAGTTTTAGTAATGTCATAATATATTTATATGAACACAAATGATAAAAGTATTGGTTATATCACGGCAAATTTTTCAGAAAAAGAAAAGGAAGAAATTATACGTTGGTCAAAGTCTATCAAAGACAAAGACTTACATCTTACTTTAGTAGATGGTAAAATAGAGGGGGGTAACGTCACAGGTGATTTGCATTTGACCCTGTTTTATGGTTTGGATGAAAATAAAATTAACCAAAGAGAACTTAAGGATTTTCTAGGTACTATTGATTTAGGGATTCTGGATATAGGTGAGATGGATGTATTTTCTCTGCCAGATCAAGAATACAAAGTTTTGTATTTACCTGTAAAAGATACACGAGGTAGTATCAACAGATGTCGGGAAAGGTTAAAGGAGTTGTCGTATTTTACAGAATATCAAAAATTTGAGTTCAAACCCCACATTACGATCGCATTTGTTAAAAGCGAATTTGATATGCATGACATTAATTATACAGGCCCAAAGGTTTTGCATGTTGAGAAAATAACACACCATATAAAAAATAGCACTTAGTTTTACCCCAGGTTCTTAAATTTTTACTGTTGTACATATCAGAATTTTAGTGTATAATTAAGTTACTTTCTATGAGTGGTCTAAGCAAAAAAGAAGCCGTAATTCTCTTCTTCGGCGACATATTTTTCTTTACCTTTTCTCTTTGGTTGGCATTATACATCCGTTCCGCCGAGATGCCCGCTTTGACCTTGTTTGTAAAGCACTTTGTTCCGTTTTCCATTCTTTTTATATTTTGGCTTCTGGTTTATTTTATCGCCGGCTTATACGAAAAACACACTCTTATTTTGAAAAGCAGACTACCGAATATTATCTTCAACGCTCAGGTGGTGAACGGAATTTTTGCCATCATTTTTTTCTACAGCATTCCTTTCTTTAAAATAACGCCGAAAACTCTCCTCTTTATTTATCTTATTATTTCATTTATCTTCGTGCTTTTATGGCGTCTGTACGGACTTTCGCTTATAAGTCACAGAGAAAAGGAGTCGGCTCTTCTTATCGGTTCTGGCAAAGAGATGAAAGAGCTTCTGGAAGAAGTAAATACCAATCCGCGCTATGGGCTATCATTTGTTTCATCAGTCGATTTAGGGGAGGTTGACGGTATTGATATTCAAAATGAAATCATCACCCCTATTTACTCAAACAATATAAAAATCATCGCGGTTGATTTTTCCCACGAGGAAGTTGCCCCGCTTTTACCCCACCTATACAACCTCATATTTTCCAAAATACGCTTCATAGATTCGCACCGCATTTACGAGGATGTTTTCAACAGGATTCCTCTGTCGCTTGTAACCTACAGCTGGTTTTTGGAAAATATTTCTGTATCTCCGAAATTCACCTACGACTTACTTAAGCGCATTATGGATATTATTATTTCCGTTCCCCTTATGCTTATTCCGATTATTACCTATCCATTTGCTTTTATTGCCATGAAATTGGAAGATGGCGGACCTATTTTTATCACCCAAGAACGCATAGGTAAAGACAACCAAACAATTCGCCTTCGCAAGTTCCGTTCCATGTCCAAAAATATTACTGACCTAACGGCAGAGCAATCCGAGAACAAAATCACGTGGATAGGAAATATTTTGCGCAAAACGCGCCTTGATGAATTTCCTCAGCTTTGGAATGTTTTGAGAGGGGATATTTCTCTTATCGGTCCACGGCCCGAGTTGCCATCCGGGGTCAAGCATTATGAAGGCCAGATTCCGTTTTATAACGTCAGACATCTCATCAAGCCCGGACTTTCGGGCTGGGCCCAGCTTTATCATGACAATCATCCCCATCATGGCATTGGAGTAGAACAGACAAAAGAGAAGTTATCTTACGACCTTTTCTATATCAAAAATCGCTCATTTTTTCTCGATATAAAAATCGCCCTGAAAACTCTCAAAACCCTATTATCGCGAAGCGGAATATAGGATTAAATTTACATGAAAGTATTGACTTGAAAAATAATTAATGTATTGTAATATTAGGTTAGCTAACCTTGAAGGAGGTGAAATTATGCTTACTGAAAAAGTAGATTCTGTTGAAGTTTCCGCCAATTCAAAAAGAGACAAGATTCGAACGCCTCTCTTGTTGCACATGAGAGAGAAAATCGATGGTTTTGTTACTTTTAACCCGCTGTGTAGCGATTCAAGCACTTACATGGGGGCAACACAAGGCGGTGGTGCTGATTACCAGAGTGATTAGTGTCCATCGAAACGGGACTGTCCTGAAGACAGCCCGTTTTTCTATATATCAAAGTTGCTTCTAAGAATAGAAAGAATTGATTTACCTTCTTTTGAATGAGGGATGCTTTTCAGTGCTTTCTTTAGATATCTCTGTGCCAATTCATTTTTATGGATTTGTTTGTAAAAAATTGCCATGTCCGTTGAAACTAAAAAAGAAGGTACTTTTTCTTTGAGAGCCAGATTCTCATATTTTTTGTACCAACTTTCTGCCAGCTTTTTATTCCCAAGCCGCATATATACATCTGCAAGCCTGTTTGCACTTATCGCCATTGGTTTTTCTCTAAAATTTTCTTTTGCTATTTTTACTGCTTCAGGTTTACTCATTGATGCATATATCTGCGCCAAAAATATTTTAGCATTAAAAATAACTTCTTCATTGGAACTTGTTTTGTGGGGATAGATAATTCCTTTCAAAATTTTTTCCGCTTCGTGTAGCTGTTTAAGCGTGTTCTTTTTAACAAAAACAGATACGTTTTTTTTCCAATAAGATTTTAGTGCTTGATGGTAAAGTAAAAATGCTAAATTGAGCCATGCACGACTGTCTTTCCGATGATCTTTGTTTTTAAGTAACTTTCTAAAAAATACAATACCTTCTTTGTGACGGTTGGTGATTGCAAAATGGTGAAATTTTGCCTGTACTTTTTCTTTAGGATTTTTTGACATATCATTATTTTAATGTTAATCTAATCATAGTTTTTGTTCATTTGCAATACATTTTACTGATACGAATTAAGGAGACTGGTTATGAGAAAAAATCGGATACTGATTGTGACGGATAAAGATGAACCTTCCGTGGCAAGAGTGATTGATTTATTGCAAAAGATGAATGAATTGCCTTGTCGGTTGGATGTGGGCACCATAGCAGACCTTCAATCAAAAATCCATTTATGCATGAAAGATGGTGTTTTTACAGGACACATCCAGTGTGCCGATAATACAGAGGTTGAAATGGATGCTGTAAAAAGCGTTTGGGTTAGAAGACCTCAGGCTGTCTCTGTTTCTGAAACCAGAGAAGCGATAGAGAAACAGTTTATTGAGGATGAGTTCACATCATCACTGTGGTCTTTGTACACCTGTCTCGATTCTGTGTATTGGATGAATCACCCTCTGCATGCTCGTCATTTGCTGGAACACAATAAACTGTTTCAACTCAAACTGGCGGTATCAGCTGACTTGATTATTCCAGACACGTTAGTAACCAATGACGCCGTAAAACTCATTGCATTTTGTGAGAGGCACGGTAAGTCTATTGCAGTGAAAGCTGTCCGTTCTCGCATTTTCCAGGAAGATGGTGGTAGTGCAACCGGAATTTACACCAACAAAGTTTCTCTTGATTACCTCAAAACTCATGCGGACGATATTGGTGTTGCTCCAATAATGGCACAAGAATATATACCAAAGAAACTTGAGCTTAGAATTACTATTATTGGACAAGATGTTCTCACATGTGCCATACATTCTCAAGATAGTGAAAGGACAAAAGATGACTGGCGGCGATACGATTTTGAGAATGTGAAACATGAGCGGTATAAATTACCGGACAATGTGATACTCCAATTGTTGGAGTTCATGCGAAAATGCCACTTGTCTTTCGGGGCAGTAGATATGATTTTGACTCCAGACGGACGATATGTTTTTCTGGAAGTTAATCCAAGTGGTCAGTTCGGTTGGATTGAAAATTTAACCGGGTTACCTATATCGCAGTCTATCGCAAACACTTTAGCTAAAGGAGGATAGGGTGGGGTTGGATATTTCTACTTTTATACAGGAGGGTTCCCCTCCTGTATTTTTTGTCTACTCTTTGCATCAAGGGATCTTCAGGAAAGGGAATGAAGCCTTTAAAACATGGGTTTAGGGCTATCCACAGGGTATTCACATCTTATTCACATACAGGAGTTTATTGGCTTGACAATGAAGGGAGAAGGTGGTATGCTTGACATAGAACAGATTTCGTTGTTCGGTAACCTCGATTTGGGGTTGCCTTTGTCAAAACGCACTAATTCAATATTCGGCCCAAAAGGCCAGGAGGTGAGTATGAAAAGATTTTCGTTAACTATCGCAGCCGCGGTGGTTGCGATTCTGTTCTCGGCTCCACTGGCTTCTGGTCAGGCTTTGAGCACGGAAGTGCATACCTACTTTTTCCCGCTCATGGTGGTAGGAGGTGGGTACAAGACCGAAATGACTATTGTCAACGTTATGCCGGCAGTAACTCAAGTGAGCTCGTTCTTCTATGACCAGCAAGGTATATCATTGCTTGTTCGTGTTCACAATCCGCGCTCACCATTTCCCGATCAAGATTGGGTAAGCTACAATCCAGGAGAACTTCCTGGGAATAGTTCTCGGACTTTGACTCTATCTTTAAACAGCTTGACAGTTGTAGTTGGGGGTGTGAAGGTGAATGTTCACCTGAACGCCGCAGGGGTTGACCAGGCGCAAGTTTCGATGAAATATATTTTTGCGCCTGACGGTGACATGCAGTGTCAAGCGTCAGTACCGCCAGTCCAACCGGTTAAAGCGATTGGGTTGCACGCTGTCCGTCTGACGGATGCAAACCAGAATGTCCTACAGACTGGAATAGCTATGGTTAATCCGAACTGGGAATCGGCACATATGCTGTTGCGACTACGCGACGGCAACGGTGTGGTGGTCGCTACTGCGGAGGAAATTCTTCTACCAGGCCATCAAGTCTCGCGGTTTGTCAGCGAGCTGATGGACGTGCCAGCCAGTTGGTCAAGCGGAAAGTTGGAAATCGTCTCGGACCAGCCCATTGCGGCTATGAATCTGGACACCACGACCAACTTTGCAAAGAATACATTCCTGTGTTCAACAGGGACTACTTTTACACTACCGAATTAGTGCGTTGCACTCCAGAAGCATTTTGCTTCCGGAGACATGCCGGAAGCAAAATGCTTCTCGGCATTTTTTTATTACCGTGTTTTGTGTTTCCTTGTCCTGTAGTGAGTTTTGCTCTACTACCGGGATGTTCTAGTACTGCGGTGGGGATAAAATAATTGTACTTGTCAAAATAGAGGCATATAATAATTGCATATGAGCAGAGTTCTCCGAATTTTCCTTTTAATTTTGGTCGTAGGCACGGTTTTATTTTTGGTATCCAAATTTTTTAATATTAATTTTTTCAAAAAAACTCAAGTCTGCCCTCCGGAGAAATGCACTTATACTGTGGGTGAAAATGGTAAAGTTGGTAGAGCTCCGATTCTTAACGAAGAAGGCCGTGTCCGCAAAGACTTTGAAAATGCCCCTCCTTTAGGATTTCCGCCGAAGTTTCCGATTGACCAGAAGCCTTTGAAAGTAATCAGCAGTTACATAGAAACTGTGCCAGCAACTCTAGAAGAAGACGGTTATAAGCAAATAACTTATTCATACATTACTTCCCAAAGTTCCACGGTTATTTCTGCAAATTTTGACAAATATTTAAAAACCGAAGGTTATGATGTTACTTTATATAAAGAGAATCCTAAATCAACCAATTTCACAATATCTGGCATCAAAAAGATTGATATTATAAGTGAATCGATAACCATAAGCGTAGCAACTCAAAATCAATTTGAAAACATTGTCACTATCAGCATGATTGTTAGTAGCATAACCCAAAATCAATGAGTATAAAGTTTTATAAAATCTGTCGCATAACCGTTTTTGCTTTAAGCTTATTTTTTATTTTCAACGTTTCGGCTACTTCTGCAGAAGAGGGCTTTGGGCTGTGGGGCACGTCATTTCAGGATTCTTCCGGCGGTATTCAAACTGTTCCGGCAGGGTATGCTCTCACAGCCATAGGATACGGTTCAGATGACCACAAATGTATTATAGGAATACAAACCGCCGCTGTTAATGCCGACGGTTCTGTCAATTTTAACAGTATGGATTCTGCTTGGCGCACCGTTACTTGCAATGGTGGCGCTCCAGGACGGAGTGGCGATGAAAAATATTTTGAACCGAGTCCGGGCTTTGTGGTTACTGGCTGGAACTGGGGGGCAAATACTTCAGGTGGAAGTCCTGGCAATGACAGTTCTCCTAACGATGAGTGTTTTTATCAGCAGTATATGAATCTTGCCACCAAACAGTATTTCAATTGGGACTCGGCCTATGACGGCACATGTAATGACCGCGGGTATATTAATGGCGGTTGGCTCAAGAACGCAGTTTATGCTCCAGGCGGTAGAGTAATAGTAGGCATTAAATTTAATCTTGATAGTGATGCCAAGTTGGAATCACTTTCCATGACTACGAGGGATGTACCTCCTGTTTCTCAAGCTAAAACCGCCACTCTTGCTGTTAAAACTGAAAACCTTTCCGCACCGCTTACTCGCCTTGACCTCACATCAAGCAATAAAACTGGTTCAGGTCAGATAGCAAATGAAAATCCAACAAATGGAGGAAGTTTTACTGTTGGTACTGGTGGTTGCGGTTTTGTGTCGAGCGATTTCCCACCACAAACTAATTTAAATCATACCTGCCCCTCTTCCACAGGACCTTTCTCTGTAACTGTAAACTCCAGTTCTACTTCCGGTGGTCCATACTCCGCAACTTTTCAAATTTCCGCTACAGGTGTTGGTAGCACAATCGTTTCTAACTATAAGCAAAATATAACTGTCAATTATGTCGCATCGCCAGACTCACCGGCAGCTGGTCAGGTGGACATAAAATGCAAAGGCCCAAACGAGTCATCTCCGAGTGACGGTCCGTGCAACGTTGCCCAGGGCAGTTCCGCAACCGTAAGCTGGGCTCCTGTGCCCGGAAAAACTGCTATAAGCGACTACTGTACTATAACGCGAGACGGGACTGATTTGGGAAAAAAAGCAAACAGTGGCAGTTTTGTTACCTCGGTTAACAATGATTCCAATGACACCACATACAAATATATAATCAGATGCAACATAACCAGTGGAGGCTTCACAACAGACTATGCGGATGTCAAATTTATAGGAGCTAATACCTGCACATTGCTTGCTAACGGCTCTCAAAGTTCTCTGACTATTCCTCTGAATGGAAGCGTTGCTTGGGGAGTTTTCTCCAACCCGTCGGCACTTCCGTATTTCTGGCATGTTACCGGGACTGTTAACTCTACAGATGTCCAGGGCGAAGGAACCGGGCGGACAGACTGGTCTGGCACTTATACGTACTCTACTCCGGGGACATACCGAGTGTATTTTCATCTTGAAAAAAATGGGAAGCATGATGCTTGTACGAGCAACACTGTAATACTGACAGTTACTCCTGCAGACAACGGACCTGCTCCCGAACCTACCCCTCCCCCTCCCTCTGAAACATCTCTCTCCTGTTCTCCCAACAATCAATCAACCTTCACAACAATCAACCCCCCGTCTAACAATCAGTACCAAATGACCTTTAACGCTTCGGGGGGGAACGGCTTATACAGTTGGACCAATGATAGTAACTGGTCGCCTAGAAGCGGAAGTGGTTCCTCGTACACCATTTCCGGGTTTGGGAAACTTAGTGTAGGAAGGGTTACTGTAACATCCGGCAGTAAAACTGCGCAGTGCTGCTTTGGCGCCGGTATGCCAAATGAATGTTCCGTTGCAGCTGAAGAACCGCCACCACCAGTAGGAGCTTTGACTGCGGCGACAGATGGGACTGATGGGCGGTATGTATGTGGTTATGAACCTAAAGAAGTATGCGAATGGACATCAGAAGGTTCGGTTTGTCATGATGAAGAAGATACAAGCAGTCCTGTTTATTGCCAAGGGATGCCTGGAGGTAACTGGCAAGACCCGCTGGACGGGCAAAGTCCATTGAACGGAGTTGATTTCAAGTATGATGTTGGCGGCAGTTCATGGTTTAGAGGGATAGGCAAATATATTTTTGATTGTACCAATGATGGAACAGTTGATGGTACGTATGACATAAATTATTCAGGACAAGATAGGTATCCTATTTTTGTGCAAAATGTATGTAACTATCCCTCTGCTGGCAGGTATATGGCTCGCGCGCAAGCCATAATGTATTCTTGTGCCAATGTTTCATATTATTCGTATCCCAATTATCCTAGGTCATGCATTTACGGAGAAGACACGGCCACTATTAATGTTTCTCAAGCTCCTATAACCTTGAGCATGTCTGCTTTTTGGAATATTCCTTCTACCGAAGCATCATCACCTTCCCGATATCAAACTAAATGGGACTACAATGATGACAACGTCATGAGTACTGCTGACGCCACTTTACTTGCTAATTGTGTCGGTAACTCCAGCAAACCAGTTAAGGAAAGAGAGAATATATTATGTCCAGCTGGTAACAATGTGTGTAAGGCGGGTAAAGACTGTGATTTTAATGGAAATGGAAATTTTAATATTGGAGATGCGCTGACATACAATAGCTATCTTCAAGGTGGCATTAAAACGAAAATTGGCAGTGGCGTTAGCGGAGTGATTTCCCTTTCCTCTCCGCAGGGCGGGACTGTTACTCTAGGAGGTTTTCCCAGGAGTTTTGGAGTATCGCCAAATCCGATTTCTGTTCCGCCGAACACGACCGCATATGCCAATTTTACTGTTCCGGGAAATCAGCCTATTGGAACTTCCAACACTGCCTTTTCCGGGACGTCCGGGCCTACCACTGCCAATAGCAATAGCTTAAATTTGGAATTTGTAAGCAATATCCAGACAAGTTTTTCAGTTACTGTGACAAAGGGTGCGGGAGGTTCGGTCACAAGCAATGACGGCAACATAAATTGCGGTTCCACTTGCTCTAGCAATTATGTCAAAGGCAGTACTGTAAATTTGACTGCAACACCTTCTTCGTCTTATTGGAAATTCACCGGCTGGTCGGGCGACTGCTCGGGGATAGGCTCATGTATTCTCAATATAAATGGCTCAAAAACAGTCAATGCCTCATTTGGGCCACGCGACTTCAACTACCAAGAATTTTAAGATACGAATATACGAATAATTCACGAATCTACGAATGGCTACGAATAAGAAAATACTTTCTTGTATTAATTATTCGTAGCCATTCGCATCATTCGTTACATTCGTTGATTTGTATATAATTTGATTTTTTATTAAAACTCCATATAATAGTTTTCAATATGCGTAAACACAGAATACTGTCCGTTTTCCTGTTACTCATTGCAGTCGGCGCTGGTTTTACTGTTTACAAGTCAGACAAAGTATCTCCGGCAGAAAACCCAAGACTTGCAAAATATGCATTCAAACTTGGTCTTGATTTAAACGGAGGGACAGAACTTTCATACCGTGCAAATGCTTCTGATTTGAAGTCCGGTGACATTAATGGGGCGATGTCTTCTCTCCGCGATGTCATAGAGCGCAGAATAAATATTTTTGGTGTCAGCGAACCTGTTGTCCGAGTAGAGAATCCCGGGATTGTATCAGGGGGAATCGAGCACAGGCTTTTGGTTGAGATTCCTGGAGTTACAGATGTAAATGAGGCGATAGCTCTCATAGGTAAAACTCCACAACTTGATTTCATGCTTCTTCGTCCAGAGGCGAAAAATTTTACAGCTGATGAGCTTGCTCTTAAAACAGCCGAAGATATCTTTTTACCAACAGGTCTCGGCGGGCAGTATTTGGATGGCGCACAACTCCAATTTACAAATCAGGGCAGCAGCCAGCTTGCCGGACAGCCCATTGTGGCAATTACATTTAACGGCGAGGGTAGGGAACTTTTTGCAAAAATTACACGAGAACATAAGGGTGAAGTTTTAGCTATTTTCTTGGACGGACAAGTTATATCTAGCCCGGTTATTCAGGATGAAATTTCGGACGGCAAAGCAATTATTTCCGGAGGCTTTACTCCTGAAGAAGCAAAAACTTTGGTCCGCGATTTGAATTACGGGGCTCTTCCTGTGCCGATTGAACTTGTTTCAACTCAAACTATAGGAGCTACGCTTGGTCAAAACGCAAAAACATCAGGAGTTAAGGCAGGTATCGCCGGTTTTATTCTACTTGCCGTATTTCTTATCCTTTGGTACAGGTTGCCGGGAGTTATTGCCACGCTTTCACTTGCCATGTATGTTATTTTCTCACTGGCTTTATTTAAGTTGATTCCAGTTACTCTCACTGCTGCAGGTATAGCCGGGTTCATCCTTTCCATCGGGATGGCGGTAGATGCTAACATTCTTATTTTTGAAAGAATGAAAGAAGAATTAAAGCGCGGCAAGTCCGTCCATGACGCGCTTCATGAGGGTTTTTCTCGAGCATGGCTTTCTATCCGCGATTCAAATATTTCCTCTATTATTACTGCCATTATTCTCTTCTGGCTCGGCACATCCGCTATCAAAGGATTTGCGCTGACGCTAGGTTTGGGAGTTTTAGTATCAATGTTTACAGCCATCACTGTATCGCGGACATTCCTCTTTGCCATCGCACCAAAATCCGAGTCGAAATTTAAAAAGTTTTTATTCAGTAACGGCTTCCACTTTTAACTTTACGAACTTTATAACTTTATAAACTAATTATTATGTTTATCGTAAATCACAGAAAATTCTTCTTCGTACTCTCAAGCATTCTCGTACTAAGCTCTGTTATTATTGTGCTTGTGTACGGTTTTAATCTTGGCATAGATTTCAAGGGAGGGTCTCTTCTGGAAATCAGTTATGTAATAGAAAGGCCCGCTCTTGAAACAGTAAAATCTGACCTCGATAAACTGGGTCTTGGCACGTATATTCTCACTCCATCCGCAGACCTTCGTTATATTTTAAAAACTCGTGAGATTACTCCTGCGGAAAAAACAGAAATTTTAAGCGCACTTTCAGAGATAACAGTTGTTGGTGGTACAGCAACTGTAAATGTAGCCAAGGAAGAAAGATTTAATTCTATCGGACCGGTTGTCGGTAGCCAACTCAAGAACAAAGCGATGGTGGCTATTATCGTTGTTATTATCTGCATTGTTCTATTTATCACTTTTGCTTTCCGCAAAGTATCTACACCTGTGGCTTCATGGAAATACGGTTTGGCGACTATTATCGCTCTGGCCCATGACGTTATTATTCCAACAGGGGTTTTCATTCTTTGGAGCCATTTTTACGGAGGGGAAATTGACTTGCTTTTCGTTACTGCGCTCCTAGCCATCCTCGGATACTCTGTTCACGACACTATTGTAGTTTTTGACCGTGTTCGGGAAAACCTGCGTATTGCTCCCAAAAACGAAACATTTTCAGAAACAGTGGGGGAGTCAGTCAATCAGACATTTGGCCGTTCCATCAACACATCGCTTACTATTTTCCTCGCACTTATAGCTCTCTATTTCATCGGCGGAGCATCAACAAAAGATTTTGCCTTCGTTCTCATAATCGGAATCATAACCGGTACCTATTCATCAATTTTCGTCGCTTCGCCTCTGCTTGTTACTTTGGAAAGACTACAGAAAAAGAACTAACATTAAAATTCAAGGGGTACTTAACTTAGCAGTATCAAGTGTGCTATTGTTTGTTTCGGAGGAGACGGCAATGACTATAACGACGAAAGGTGATATTGAGAAGATTGCAATAGAAGCTGTCAAAATCGCGCGCAAAGCCACAAATGACACACCACAAGATTCTGTTGTCATTACCGGTATTGCTTCAGCTATTATTGCCTCGGCGTTCCATGGTTTTAGCGCCGCTGTCAACCGTGCTTTACTTGAAGATTAATTCCGCCCCATGGTGAGCCAAGAAGGTCCACCATCTGGGCGGGTTTTCTTGTTGAAAAAATCCAAAAAATATGATAACTTTCTCTTCAGAATTGCAATTTTGACAGAAATAAAATCAGCCTAATCTAGGCAGAAGGGAGTCAGTATGAGTCTGTTTAAAGACGATTTTTTCTTTCTCGGACAGATTGTGTTACAGCCGACCACAGTATGTAACCTTAATTGTTCATACTGTTACCTTCCATCGAGGGACAAAAATCTTAAGATGGATAGTCGTCTGACAGTGAATCTCGCTCAGAGTCTTAGTGACTTGAGTCTGGAATACAACGTGCCACTAATATGGCACGGCGGTGAACCTCTGGCATACGGAATAGATCATTTCGTAAAACTCATAGAACCACTCGAAAAACTTAGGAAAGAAGGAAAAATCAGTCATTGTGTCCAGACAAACGGAACATTGATTGATGATCGGTGGTGTGAATTTTTCAAGAACTACGGCTTTGAAGTTGGAGTAAGCATTGATGGTCCTCAACTGCTCAATTCTAACCGAGTGGACTGGCAAGGGAATGATTCTTTTAACAAAATTATGCGTGGCATAAGTTTGTTAAGAACACATAGAATTAACTTTACCTGCATTGCTGTTATAACCAATGATGCTTTGCAGGAAGCTAGAGATATATACAACTTCTTTTGCCAGATTGGATGTGAATCTGTTGGCATTAATCTCGAGGAGCGTATGGGCACAAACCTTAATTCCGCTCATGGAGAAGAAGTCACAACGTTTTGGGAAGAGCTTTTCAAGGCATGGCAGGAAAATCCACAGGTGAGGGTGAGGGAATTTACGAACATTCTCCAGTGGATGGGATCGCTCATAGGTGAAACAGAAGCTATTCCCAACCGAACAGACATTTTTCCGACCATTGGATGGGATGGGAGTGTTGTACTTCTTTCCCCTGAAATATTGGGTGCACAATCACTTCTCTACAACAACTTTGTTGCTGGTAATCTTCTCAAAGATGATCTTTCAACAATACTAGAGCGAGGTCAGAAATCGCGCTATATTCGAGAGTATCGTCAAGGTGTAGAAAGATGTCGGTCAGAGTGTAAGTTTTTTGACTATTGCCGTGGTGGGCAAGCTTCCAACAAGTTCTTCGAGCTTGGAGATATTACTGCAACAGAAACTACTCATTGCAGGAATTCTCAGCAGACACCGGTGGAAGTTGTCCTGAAGTGGCTATAGTATTTCTTTTAGAAAGGAGGTGATGAGTATGAGTGGCGCTACAACGGAAATGTCCAGACAAGTAATCAGCAAGCAGTCTCAAGTTCGCAAGTTGCTGAAGAAAGTCGAACCAGCAAATTTCAAGGAAAGACCGAAGGAACTTGCCTGGAACAAGGGCTGGAATCTGTTCAACAAACCTCGAGGCGGGTAGTTCCGCGACGAGAAATACACCAGATCAGCAAAGGCTGGTCTGGTGTATTTTAAATTATTACGAAAGTATATTTTCTAATTTCTTTCTAAATATAGGAGTATGTCCGTTCCCATAGACTATAAAAATACTAATGTCTGATTTCCATAATTTCACAATATTTTTAACTATTGCGTTATCGCGTATTTCAGCAGATCTTCTCGATATTTTATTTATGAGGGATTTATTATAATCTGGATTAATTAAAGAGTAGAACAAATTTTTATTATCCTTTTTAAATTTTTTATTAGTCTTACTCTCAAATATATTAACCATATTTTCTAAAGAAAAATCAAAATTCTTCCATCCACTAGTTTTCTCGTCCATCAGAAGAAAATCATTTATATATTTATCGAAATTCTCTTTTTTTGTTAGATTATTCCATTGATACGCAACTAAAAGAAAATAGTAAAGCTGAATATTTTCTTTTGAGAATTTTTTCAGAAGTTCTTTTCTAGTTGATTTTTCATCTGGTTCTGGGCAATTTATCGGAATATTTTTTTTTCCAGCTAAATGTGCAATAAAACTAGCTTCACCTCCTTCATTGATGGCATCTTTGCGATTTTTTATGTATGGCCGCTTGCCTCCTTCAACAAGAGTAATTTTTTTCTGTCTTTTTGTTACTGATAAGAATTTTTTCCAAAGTTTCTCAATTATTGGGAATTGCTTATCGTCCGGGTCATAAGAGTGCACGGCGCCAAAGCAAAATAGAAATTTCTCATCTTTCCGTATTATGAAATATTTTGGATAATCTGATATTATGATTTTACCTTTTTCCTCCATACCCGAATTGATAGATTTTTTTACTCGCATATTTCGCATTATATCAAAAATTATCCCTCATTTCCATTCCAAGACGGTATTCTTATTGGACTTGACTCGCTTTCAAAAATGGCTATACTATCTAGGTGCCTTAAGTGGCATTTTTAGTTCGTTGAAAATCAAATGAATTATAGAACGTATTTATAAGTGCAAGTTTACGAAAGTAAAATTCCTTTAAATAGTTCCGGATAGTTAGGTAGAAGCAAATATCTAACATATCAATAAACATCAATCATAAAGAACATCACAAACAGCCAGAAAACAAGATTATATTTTTCTTTGTTTTGTTCCGTTCAAAATAAGTTTTTGATTAAACTTTTATAATGGGTAAGCTAAGTGAGTTTGGAAAATTTATTTTTCAAACGAACGCGCGACCCCATTATATAAGACTTAGCAAAGTCTTTTATTAAGAGTTTGATCCTAGCTCAGGATGAACGCTGGCGGCGTGGATAAGGCATGCAAGTCAAACGACCAGCACCACTTTCGATGTAATAATCAAGTAATTACTTTAAGAATTATTAAAAAATATTTTTTGAGTAGTTACATACAGATTGTTTCGAAAGTGGTGCTGGTAGTGGCGAACGAGGTAGTAACACGTGGGTACACACCTGGGAGTCAGGAATAACCAGTCGAAAGATTGGATAATACTTGATAATCTCTACGGAGCAAAGATTTATCGCTCCCAGAGTGGCCTGCGGAGTATCAGCTAGTTGGTGAGGTAATGGCTTACCAAGGCTATGACGCTTAGGGGGAGTGAGAGCTTGGCCCCCACCGATGGTACTGCGACACGGACCATACACCTACGGGTGGCCGCAGCCGAGAATATTCGACAATGGGCGAAAGCCTGATCGAGCGACGCCGCGTGATGGATGAAGTCCCTCTGGGACGTAAACATCTTTTATGAGGGAGAAAGTTTATTGATAGTACCTCAAGAATAAGGGGT
>Ga0209542_10005747_pt1 | contig 24557 bp, 14 predicted proteins | sample RifCSPhighO2_01_FD_184028 | JGI IMG/M metagenome (GOLD analysis project Ga0209542, IMG submission 184028) | Soil microbial communities from Rifle, Colorado - Rifle CSP2_plank highO2_0.1 (SPAdes) (version 2) | ecosystem: Environmental > Terrestrial > Deep subsurface > Rock core/Sediment ...
AGGGCCGATTCCTCTTCCTGCAGGCTCATTTGTTCTATGCACAAGCACCCGCATCTTCATCTTAAACATTTTTGCTAAATACTCAAACTTTTTCTTTAAAACTTCAGCGTCTTTTGTCGAGTGTACTTTTACAAGCTCACCGATTGGAAGATCGATGACAACGTGTGTTGATCCAAATGCGATTTTTTTTGCCATGATTGAGACAAGGATTTTATCAAAACTCTCAAAGAGTAATGGCTCTTCAACTTTAATAATGACATCATCAGCTGGTGCAATTTTGACACTTCCACCCCAAACGATACAGCCATTTGTTTTATGAATTATTCGGTAAATGCCTTCTTTATTAAAAACAACAGGTGCAAGAACCTCCATCACATCAGCAGTCCCACCTGGTGTGGTGATCGCTCTGCTTGAACTTTTAGGGATAGTAAATCCAGCTGCAGCAACAATCGGAACAACGATAAGTGTCGTTCTTGTCCCGGGAACTCCTCCGATAGAGTGCTTGTCGGCAACGATTCCCTTAAACGTTAGTCTTTCTCCAGTTGCTACCATGGCTTTTGTGAGGTAATAAATTTCTTGATTGGAAAAGCCTTCAGAATATCCTGATGCAGCAAAGTATGTAGTCAACACATCGCCGAGTCGCTGATTTGCTATCTCATCCATGACGGCAAAGATCTCAGCGTACGAAAGCTTTTTACCTAAAAGTTTTTTTTGAATTGCTATGAGTGCTAAATTTTTTTGTCCCTCCATATGCATCCTTACAGACTTCCTTTTATCTGAGCAATAGCTTGCTTTACGGTATTTTTAATCAAGTTGAAGAGAAAATACAATGTTATGTTGATAACTTTGTATATTGTTGGCCAGATCTTGGTGAGTATAATAATAAATCTATTTTTCGGTTCCATGTGGGAGTGTATCAAGCCTTGCATGTAAAATAAGTCGTTTCCAGGTTGTCCCAGGAGGGGTACAGGTAATAAGCGTTAAGAAACTATCAGAGTAGTCTTGTGCAAGAACTGATGTATCGTCAGGCTCAACGATGGTTATCTTAAAGATTGTATATGTATACATAATCTTATCGATTGTGACCTGTACTTGATCTCCGACGGTAAGTGTGTGGGCTTTTGCAAAGATTGTTTTGTAATCAGCCTTATTGAAAAGTTGGGGAAGCGTTGAGTGACCAAAAATAACAGCAGTACCTTTCTGAGGAGGGAGTGCAGTTCCGCCATAATGTACAAGATGGTCTTTTAAGCTGTAGTCAACTGTTGAGACGACTGCATTTTCGATTCCAATTTTAGGAATAGAGACTGTATAGGTTGTGATTGGAACCTGCTGATTTAGTGCATTGTAGTTAGGGTACCAGTTTTGTGCATTGGTATAATCGACTCCAATTCTTGAGAACAATAAGCTTTTTATTGATTCTCTGGAAAGCACTGATACATTTGGAATCGGTGCGGTAACCGTTTGGGAAGCAAATGCAGGAGCAAAGTACACCTGCCAGGAAATAAGTGGAAATGAGAAATATGCAATTGAGAGTATCCCGATGAGAAACAAGCACAGTCCAAAAAACTTCACGAGAAATCGTTTCCCTTTTTCATTATTTTTTTTGTATCTGTAGACTCTATTCATTTGTGGTAATAACCAGTTTTATATTTTGAGCTCTTTGAGGAAGAATCTGGGGAAGAAAAGGAATATTTGGAGAGAGTGTAATCGTTGCGTCAACTACTTGCGACAATGATTTCAGATGGTTCCTTGCCTCATCAAACGACTTTCCTGAAAGTTCTGAAATGATACTGTTTTGATCAAGTTTTGGCAGAAGCCCGGCATTTATCACAATAGCTGCTTGTATTGTGTCTTTATCATCCTCGTCTCTTTCTGCTTTCTTAATATCTGTTTGTCTATTTTTATCAGAGATATCTGTTTTATCGCCGTGTCGTTCTTTAATAATTGCATCGGCGAATTTGTTCATATCTGTTTTTAAATAAGAAACTGTGTCAAACGTAACATCTGCGGTGAGTGTTACGGATTTTACCTCGTCCCCTACATTTTTGTTGAATTTTTTATTTGCAAGCGTTGTTGTCGTGAATGCAGAAAGCAGTACCTCATCCTCACCAATTTGTTTTGTAAACTCTTCATCCGCTTTCTCCTTAAGGCTTTTTGGAAGATCAGCAGCCAATTTGTCAACGTCTTTTTGCGACACGACAGTCACTTCTTTTTTTGATCCTCCAGAGAATGCACTTTCATTTTTCGCAGCAAGCGATGTTGTTTGGCCTAGATTGAATTTTGTATCCGATGGAAGATTATATTCTTTGCCAATTTTTGCTGCGACAACAGCAACTTGTCCAGTTCCTGATTTTATTCCGGAAAAGATGTCTCCTGATGCAGATGCAATGGAAATATCTTTCTCTAACTCAAACTCCAGATTGTTGGAGGTCTTAAGCTTGGTTCCTTTCTCAAGCGTTACTTTTGACTCGGCACTATTATAAAGAGTTACGGTTCCTTTTGCTTTTTCGCCAACTTCCTTTTTCCCTGTTGCATTCGTTGAAGCAGTACCATTTAAGGTTGCTGATTGTTCTTTTGCTGCAATCGCATTTTTGGAATAATCATTATTACCATTAACCGCAAAGGTAATATTTTCTTCTTGCGTTACGTCTTTTGGAGTGATCTTAAGATCAACAGTTGCTCCAAGTGTAAAGTAATACAGAAACAGAGCGCCAGCCCCAAGAATAAGAAGCAAAAATGGGATGAGTACCAAGCGATTTCCAGCTCGAAGTGCTCTCAACGGATTCATATGTCCAAACGGTAGTTTGTTCAAGAATGCTATCGGTATTTGTAATGCACTTGTTGCAAATGCAAATAAATCCTTTTTTGCTGGTTGGTGGTGGTCATGATCTATATCTTGTTCCATAGTAACACTATGATGACTTTGACTTGGAATATGTTGTTGTTCAGGTTCAATTGCATAGGTTACTTCAGCTTTGGTTTGTTCTTTTTCAAAAGATTTGTCACCTGCTTCTGATTCATTCGCATTGACGGCTTTCTGGTCCCGTTTTGAAACAATATCTTCTTCAAGAACAAAACCAAAGGCGTCAGGACTTTCAGGATTTGCAACTTGGGTAAAATTATCACTGACAACGGTGTCGACATTCGTTTTTGCCTCTTTTGAAAGAGAAGATGGTTCTGTTTCATCTTCATCAGCAGATTCTTCTGGTTCTGGTGCACTACTTTTTACCGTTTTAATTTCCTCTGCTGTTTTATCGACAAGATGTCCTGGAAGCGCAAATCCCATCTGTTCAGCAGCACCAACAACAACTGACTTTGCAGCAAAACCGCTTGGAAGAATGGATATCTGTGGCATATGGAGAAAAGGAATACTCTTACTCCATTGATGTGCGACAAAACTTTGGATGAGTAAATCTTCTGTATCACCATTGAACAAAATAACTCGAGCAGGTAGTATGTCTGTAGCGCTGAATTCTTTCAGAAGCGCGTCAACGGTTACAGGAATATTAGTATTTGCTATTTGTGTTGTTTTTGACTCGATTATTTTACCTGCACGGAAAAGTGAAACCGTGAGGTGCCTGCGGCCTATCTCGCAAAGTAGAGCAGATAGTGGCGCACCTTCTTCTTCTTGAATCAGGTGCGCGACTGCTTCACTAATGACAAGAAATCCAACCGGCGTTAGGGAAAGTGCCTCACAGACTTTTTTTAATTTGGTTAAATACTCTTTTTTTATATGTTTTTCTTCTACCCAACTTTCCTTAACTCCAAGAACCATTTTTTCTGTCTGCATATCTGGAGGTAGTTTTTCTTCAGCTGCGCTGATTGCTTTATCAAGCGTTCTTAACAGCTCATCTTCAGAGGCTTCTTCAACAGTTGATGAGAAATACTCTTCGTGTCTTCCAATAACTTTTACTTTTTCCTGGAATTCTTCAAGTATGACAGCGCTTGCTTTCTCTTCGTGAAGTAAGAGAGCGAGGAAGTACTGAGGCTTCCCTTTTTTTCCTATAAAGGATCCAATAGGCAGTTTCATAAGAATTAAGAGTTTAGAATTAAGAATTATTCGACAACTGCGTAAATCCGTTTTTGGTTCTTTCCTAAATTCTCTTGCTTTATTATCTTAACTGATTTCAGTCGTCCTGTAAAATCAACATGCGGACCTCCGCAGAACTCGATAGAGTATGCCTTCTTCGGGTCTTTAGAATCTCCGCCAATAAAGTAGATCTTTGATTTGTCACCATAGGTATCCATAAAAAGGCCGATTGCACCCATTTTATGGGCTTTTTCTGTTGGGATAAGCTCAAAGTGAACAGAAAGATTTTCTTTAATTTTTTCATTTACGATTTCTTGAACCTTTTCAATCTCTTCATCGGTCAATTTATTCTCATAATTAAAATCAAATCTTACCCTTTCTGTTGTGATATTTGATCCTGTTTGATGAACACTATTTCCCAATACATCTCTAAGCGCTTGATGCAAAAGATGCGTTGCTGTATGTCCCATGATGGTTTTTTCTGAATGGTCTGCGAGGCCTCCTTTAAACATCCCAGCTGAGGAAGTTCGAGAAAGATCAGCATGTTCCTTTTTTTCTTTTTCAAACTCTTCTTCATCAATCTTGATGCCGCTGATCCAGACAAGATCTTTGAGAATCTCAAGTGGTAATCCATACGTTTGATATAAATAAAATGCAGTCTTGCCATCTACTTTTTTTAATTTTTCAATGACTTTCGTACCTTCATGCAAACTTTTTCCAAACTTATTTATTTCCTCAACAATGACGTCGGACAATTTCCTTTTCGCTTCATCAATATCAGAATCACTCCAATTATTTATGCCTTTTTCAATTGTTAAAACCTCCTCTGAAAGCTCAAGGAATTCTTTGCTCGGTGTATAGGAACCTGCGAGTTTTCCCATCTTAACTGCTGCACGCCTCAAGAGTCTTCTGAGAATATAGCCTTGTTCTTTATTTGATGGAGTGACGTTATCTTTAATAAGAAAAACTGAAGCTTTTAAGTGGTCTGTAATAATACGCATTGGTTGCATGTGCTCCGTTTGGTCGTACGATTTTCCCGTTTGCTGCTGCAGTCTTTGAATAATCGAATTGTACAAATCAGTTTTGAAAACATCTGGATCATTATCTACAGCTGCTGCAAAGCGTTCTAAGCCTCCCCCGAAGTCAACATTTTTCTGCGGCAGTTCTTTAAAACTGCCATCATCCTGTTTAATATATTGCATAAAGACTGAGTTGCCAATTTCCATAAATCTTCCGCAGTCGCAATTTGGGTGACACTGCTCTCCAAACGTTGGATCGTGTTTTACGTTACTAAATTCATAAAACACCTCGCTGTCCGGACCGCCTGGCTCACCTACAGGCATATTCTGCGGAACTCCTGCCCGTGACCACCAGTTTTTCTCAACGCCATAGGCAAAAATTCTTCCATCCTGTATGCCGTGTTTGTCAGCATCTTCTGAGAGGTCGACAAACTTTGCCTCAATGTTTTGTTTGGCAAATAACTCTTTCCAAATTTCGATACTCCCATCGTCTTTTGGAATATCATTGTTACCAGCAAATACGGTTACATATAATCTGCTTGAATCAAGGCCAAGTCCTACAGTTTTGCTTACTAAATACTCAAAAAACCATTGTAACTGTTCTTGTTTAAAATACCCGCCTTGACTCGTCGAGCCAGGCGAGGCAGGATCCCCAAGACTCCAGTTGCCCATCATGCGGAAAAATGTTGTGTGCCTGTTGTCTCCAACCTCTTCGATGTCCTGTGCTCTGATGCAATTCTGAACGTTTACTAATCGTTTGCCAGATGGATGTGTTTCCCCAAGTAAATAAGGAACGAGCGGCTGCATACCAGAGCTTGTAAAAAGCGTTGTTGGGTCGTTTTGCGGAACGAGTGGTGAGTTAGCGATCCTTTTATGGCCATTCTTTTCAAAAAATGTAATGTAACGATTGACAATATCAGCTGAGCTTAACATATTAGCTATTATAGCATGAGTCTAGCCACGTAAACTATCTATTGTCTTGACATCTTCATCTCTTACGATCTATGCTTATGTATAATAGGTTAATCCATTATACATACATGCCACAGATATCCCGAAATAAACTTTCTACAAAGGCACAAAAAGATCTTATTAATAATGTAGTAACGATCTTAAATTCAATATCCAGAAAAGAAGAGATGGAAGTATTTCTTACCACCTTCTTAACGGAAACAGAAGTATTAATGCTAGCGAAGCGACTTGCAATTATTATCTTGGTATCTGAAGGGTTTAATGATAGTGAGATTGCAAGCACGCTCCATATGACAAGAATAACAGTAGCAAAGACCCGATATTATTATGAGGGGCGAGGACAGGAAGGCCTTACAATTGCTTTGACAAAAATTGCAAAGGATAAACGGCTTCAGGAAATGAAAGGAGCACTTCTTGCTCTTACTAGATATTCAATCCGCGCTGCTGGCGGCTACGTAACACCGAAGATTTTTGATTAATAGTTATATGTATAGTAGGTTAATGCATTATGCATAATGATAAAGAAGCATTAATGCATGTTAAAAAAGTGTTATGAGAGCTAAGAAAAGGTGTTTTACATAACGAGATCAACATGCGTAAATTATACCACGAATTCTTGAGCGTAATTCTGCTTCAACTCTTGTGATAAGATGTTACTATGTCTGATCGTTCAAATCCTGAAAAGTTTCCACCTTCTACAAAGCAAGATTTGAAGCCTAAGCATAGACTCATCGAAGCTTCTTTAGCTCCAGGAACTGCTCAAGAAGATACCAGTCAACCATTATCAGGTATACGTACTGAATTAGAAACAGCTGGCGAGGTCGGTTCAGTAAAGAGTGATGAATCCTACAAGGGGTATCCTCTTATGTGGCCAAGTGACGATCTCAATACACTTACCAATCGTATAGAAACGACCACTTCGTCGAAAAGAAGGGATGTACTAAGAACACTTTCTTTAGTTGCTCAAGTAAAATTACTGCACAGGCATAGCAAACGATCAGCATATCAAGAAAATATGATGTCGATGATAAATGGGGATGAAGCACTTGTTCTTGCAGACAAAGTTATTTTTCATGGGTTGGTACAAGATATGGGATATGCAGTTCCAAAACAGTTCGTTTCAGATCCAGCAAGAACCGCCGAAGAGAACAGGGAATTGGTTGAAGAAACATTCCCTGATCCATCACAACAAATTTTTTGTAAACCTGTCACTGGCGGGGGTGGAAGAGGTGCGTCAATTATTCCTGCACAAGATATAGATCAGTTTTTATCGGAACATCCAGATTATATATTACAAGAAAAAATACCAGTTGAAAAAGAATTTCGATATATTCGTCAGATTGATCATACAAATAAAAGAATCTGGAGAATTGCATATGAGCGAGTGAAGCCTACTGTGGTTGGTGATGGAAAATCATCTGTGTGGCATCTTATTCAAGACGCTCCTATGCCGTTTCGTATGAAATTTTTTGCTTCACTTGGGAATGCCAGTAGCTTAAGAGATATTCCTGGTGCAGGAGAATTACGGGAGTTAAGTGTTGCTGCAAATCCGCCAAAGGGAAGCTATGAAGAGTTACCAAGCGATCAAGAAGTTGCAAACCTAGATAAATTCATGGAGCGATTCACTAGAGATTTAGAGGAGCGGGTTGGGTCTGAACTTCCGACGCTTTGCTTTGATCTTGGAGTAACAGATAAGACAGTGTTAGAAGGGGCATATGATTTTGAAAGAATGAAAGAGGCTATCGTACCTTTTGAGTGTCAAATGCCCTTTTCAAGTCTTGCATACTTTGCAAAACTGAAGGGATCCTTGAAAGCTGGGAAAGCAATGGCAGGATTCCATCGCACGATGAGTAGAGAAAGGAATAAGTGATCTCAAAATCTCTATTCTCCCTCTTGACTTCTCTAGCTTTGTTTGCTATACATAAAGCACTCTAATTTCTCAACTGAGAATAGTCAGGGAGCTATCCCTGTCTTTTTTGTTGTGATAGAGGCCTGCTCGAAAAAGACGTACCGATGCCTAGGGAAGTAACGAAAAAAGACAACAGAACTCAGCGTCATAACTGGGGAAGAACGTACACTGCATTACCACAACTGGATCTTCTTGCTGTGCAGAAAAACTCCTACCAATGGTTTCAAGACCATGCAATCGGTGAGATCTTAAAAGAAATTTCTCCCGTAGATGATTTTACCGGAAAAAATTGGAACCTTGAACTAAAAGACTACCACATAGGAAAACCAACCAATGACCCAGCAACTGCACTTCTCAAAGGACTTACCCATGACGCACCACTTTATGTCTCAGCAACCCTTACCAACAAAAAAACAGAACAAACCTACAACGCTGAGGTTTTCTTAGGCGATATTCCTCAGATGACAACACGAGGAACATTTATCGTCAACGGTATTGAGCGTGCAGTGGTAAACCAACTCGTCAGGTCTCCTGGTGTCTTTTTCACAGCAACACAAGATCCAGTGACTGGAAGAACACTGTACTCAGCTGAGATTCGACCGGTTCATGGTTCATGGCTTGAGTTCACAACGACAAGGTATAACACGATCACGGTAAAGATTGACAGGCGTAGAAAATTTTTGGCAACAACGTTTCTTCGAGCGCTTGGTATTTCAGGAAATGATGAAATTAAAGAAAAGTTTTCCGCTACTTCTGATACAGAAGGCCATATGCAAAATACCCTGCAAAAAGATGATACAGCAAACGAATCAGAAGCTATAATTGAGATTTTTAAGAAGATGCATCCAGGGGAACCAATTGTTCTGGACAAGGTTCGGGAAAACTTCCTGAACCTTTTTTTCAACAACAGAAGGTATGATTTGGGAACAGTTGGAAGGTACAAGATGAACAAAAAATTACAGGGTGCTCCAGGATTCACCTCATCTGAAGAACGCGTTCTTACCCTAGACGATATCGTTGGTACTATTGCCTATCTTATCCAACTGCATCAGGGAATTGGAACCGTTGATGATATTGACAGCCTTGCAAATCGAAGAGTTCGAAGTGTTGGGGAGCTCGTTGCAGCAAACGCATTTCGAGTTGGTGTGCTTCGAGTAGAGCGTTCGGTAAAAGAGCGAATGAGCCTTATTCAACCTGATGTGCCTGTCTCAGTTGCAGGTCTTATTAATGCTCGTCCGATTATGGCAGCAATCAATGAATTCTTCCGTACCTCACAGCTCTCCACAATACTTGATCAGACCAACCCCCTCTCAGAAATTGACAATCTTAATCGTGTGACCGTTATGGGATCAGGTGGAATTTCACGGGAGAGAGCAGCTTTCTCTATCAGAGATATCAATAGCTCTCAGTATGGAAGAATCTGCCCTATCAGAAGCCCTGAGGGACCAAATATCGGCCTTGTTACCTACATGTCTTTGTATTCACGGGTCAATGATTATGGATTTTTGGAGACACCCTATAAAAAAGTTGTAAAAGAAACAAAGGGTGGAAAAACAGTCATGCGTGTTTTGGATGAAACAGTTTATATGACAGCAGATGACGAACAGGATAAGTATGTCACGCATGCCGGGCTTGCGCTTTCTGACAAAGGAGAAATTCTTGATGAGCGTGTGCCTGCACGATACCGGGGAGAGTTCCTGGAAGTTGATGTAGACAAGATCCAGTATATCGATATTACTCCACGACAAGTTGTTGGTACCTCTGCATCTCTTATTCCCTTTGTTGCGCATGATGAAGCAAATAGAGCGCTTATGGGAACACACATGCAGTGTCAGGCTGTACCACTGGTAAAACCTGAAAGTCCGGTTGTTGGGACGGGGATGGAGTCTGTGATCTCAGAAGTAATGCATAGAGTTGTGAGTTCTCCAATTGATGGAAAAGTTAGTTTCGTTGACGCAACCACACTCACCGTTGAAGGAAAAAACGGAGACAAAGCAACATTTCCGATTGCGTCATTTGTCAGAACGTCTCAGGCAACCTCATACACACAGAAAGCCCTGGTAACTGAAGGCCAGACAGTTAAAAAAGGCGATATCTTAATCGACGGACCAGCTTCAGATAACGGAGAGCTTGCGCTTGGACAAAACTTGCTTATTGCCTATGCGTCACTTGATGGGCTTGGATACGAAGACGCAATTGTTATTTCTGATCGACTGGTTAAAGCTGATGGGCTTTCATCAATTCATATTGAAAAATATGAAGCAGCAGTTGTTGAGACCAAACTTGGGCCTGAAGAGACAACGCGAGATATTCCAAACGTCTCAGAAGAAGACTTGGCAAATCTGGATGAAGACGGAATAGTTGTCGTTGGAAGTGAAGTTGGACCAGGAGATATATTGGTTGGAAAAATCGCACCAAAAGGAGAGACGGAACTCACAGCTGAGGAACGGTTGCTTCGGGCAATCTTTGGAGAACAGGCACGAGAGATTCGAGATACATCACTTCGTATCCCTCATGGAGAAAGGGGTACCGTTATCAGTGTGCAGGTTTTGGATCGAAAAAAAGGCGATGAGTTAGAACCAGGAACTCTACGAAAAATTCATGTTGAAGTAGCGCAGTTTCGACATGTAGTGGTCGGAGATAAGCTCGCAGGACGACACGGCAATAAAGGCATTATTTCTCGAATCTTACCCGAGGCTGACATGCCGTATCTTGAAGATGGGACACCAGTTGATATCATCATCTCGCCAATGTCGGTTCTTGCACGTATGAATCTTGGACAGCTTCTTGAGGCACATTTGGGAATTGCAGCAGCAAAACTCAATATGAAAGTTGCAGCTCCGGTCTTTGATCACATTAAAGAAGAAAAAATCGTTGAACTTCTGAAGCAAGCAGGGCTTCCGGTTGGGGGAAAGTTCAATCTGTTTGACGGAAGAACAGGAAAGAAATATGAAAATTCCGTTGTTGTTGGTATTGAGTACATGATGAAGCTTATCCACATGGTTGAGGATAAGACACATGCCAGATCAACAGGACCATACTCCTTGGTCACCCAACAGCCCTTGGGAGGAAAAGCACAAATGGGAGGACAACGACTTGGAGAAATGGAAGTATGGGCACTTGAGTCACATCGTGCACGACATATATTGCAGGAAATGTTGACGATTAAAGCAGATGATGTGGTTGGTAGAGCCAAGGCATTTGAGGCAATTGTCAAAGGAACCGATATTCCAACACCAAAAGTTCCAGAATCATTTAAAGTGCTTATTAAAGAATTACAATCACTTGGACTCAATGTCGTCCCGGTGGGCGCAACCGTATATAGCGAAGTCGCAGAAGTAAAAGAAGAAAAAGAATCTGAAGCGATCAAAGAAGAAGTAACCGAGTTGAAAGAGACACTTGAAGCAACTAAGACCATAGAAGGAGGAACAGTTGTCAATGAATGAAAGTACTATGAATAAAAGACAATTGAAAGATCCAACAATTCTTGATTTTAAGTCGCTGAAGATTCTTCTTGCCAAAAAAGAAGACATTACGACATGGTCCTACGGTGAAGTTACCAAACCTGAGACGATTAATTACCGTACCTTGCGTCCTGAAAAAGATGGGTTATTTGACGAGCGCATCTTTGGACCAACAAAAGACTGGGAATGTTATTGCGGAAAGTACAAAAGAATTCGGTATCGAGGCATTATCTGCGATAAATGTGGCGTTGAAGTCACTCTTTCCAGGGTCAGACGCGAGCGAATCGGACATATTACCCTTGCTGCTCCGGTATCACATGTGTGGTTTTTTAAAGGTGCATCAAGTTCACTTTCTCTTCTGTTAGATATTCCTCAGAAAAGTCTGGAATCAGTGATTTACTACGCATCATATCTTGTTACAGGGATTGATGAAGAAAAGAAAAAAGAAGCGCTTGAGCTATTTATCAATACGATCCAAGAGCGAAAAGACGCATTAAAAGACAGATTGAAAGAAGATGAACAGAAGTTGTCTGAAGACATGAAGGATAAAAAAACAGAAACAAAGTCGGTAAAAGCAAGTAAAGAACAAAAACAACTCATCACAGAAGAAGTCGAACTGATAAAGCGACAAAAACTCGCAGCGCTCACAGAGGCAATTGATGCTGAGTCAAAAAAACTGGATGAGATCTCAGATACGTTGATGAAACTTCTAAAGAGCTTGAAAGTTTCAAGTGTTCTCTCAGAAGATGAATACTTTAAAATTCTTGAGTATGATATTCCTATCTTTTTTACTATTAAGACTGGATCTGAGGCGCTTTTGGAATTGATAAAAGGTGTTGATCTGTCTGCACTTATTGCATTGCTTCGATCTGAAGCCGAGAAAGCATCGAGCCAAAAATACTTAAAACTTGTCAAAAGACTTCGCCTTATTGAGAACATGCGAAAAGCTGGTGTTGCGCCTGACTCAATGGTCATGACCGTGCTTCCTGTTATTCCGCCTGATCTTCGTCCAATGGTGCAGCTCGCAGGAGGTCGGTTTGCCACGTCAGACTTAAATGATCTGTATCGAAGAGTTATCAACAGAAATAACCGTTTGAAACATCTGATCGCGCTTGGTGCGCCTGAGATTATTTTGCGAAATGAAAAAAGAATGTTACAGGAAGCTGTTGATTCTTTGATTGATTCTTCACAAAGAGGAACGCAGGTTGTCGCAACACCTTTGAGGTCACTTTCAGATATGCTTCGTGGAAAACAAGGACGATTCAGGCAAAATCTTTTGGGAAAGCGTGTAGATTACTCAGGACGATCAGTTATTGTTGTTGGACCAGAACTCAAGCTTTCTCAGTGTGGATTGCCAAAGGAAATGGCTTTGGAGATGTTTAAACCTTTCGTTCTTCGTGAAGTCATCGTTCGCAACCTTGCGACAAATATTAAGTCTGCAAAGCGATATATTGAAAAACGTCCACCAGAAGTATTTGATATTTTAGAAGAAATCACCCACAACCATCCAGTCCTTTTAAATCGTGCTCCAACGTTGCATAAGCTTGGTATCCAGGCATTTTTTCCTGTGCTTATTGAAGGATCAGCAATTCAACTGCATCCCTGTGTCTGCGCAGGATACAACGCGGACTTTGATGGAGATCAAATGGCCGTTCATATCCCGCTTTCTAAAAAAGCGCAGGAAGAAGCAATTGAACTTATGTTACCAAATCACAATCTGCTCAAACCAGCAGATGGCAGTCCAATTACACTTCCCAATAAAGAAATGGCGCTTGGTATTTTCTATCTGACCTACAAAGACGATGAGCAGAAGAAAGAAGCATTGCCGATATTTGAAGACAGAAATGCAGCGCTTTTTGCCTATGATCTGGGGCGTATTTCTGTTCGAGAGCCAATACAGGTTCGTATACCGCTTAAGAAAGATGATGAAAAAGGTGAAAAACAGCTTATTGAGACAACAGTTGGAAGGCTTCTGTTTAGCGAACTCTTACCTAGCCATTTCCCTTACGTAAACGAATCAGTGACTGCAGCAGGAATTAAAAAGCTGATCACCAAAGCGATCGAATCAAGTACTGTCGATGAGGTCGCTGATTTAATCGATAATGTCAAGACGTTAGGATTTTTTGGCGCGACAATTGCAGGAATCAGTGTCTCTGTATTTGACAATCAAATTATTTCTGAGAAAAACTCATTAATAGAAGAAGCAGAGAAAAAAGTGACAGAGATCGATGAAGAGTATCAGCAAGGGCTTATCACACTTGATGAACGGAAACGATTATCAAATGACGTGTGGATGAAGTATACAGACTTAATTGCTGATCGAACATGGAAAACATTTAAACCGACAAATCCGATTAGAGTCAGTATCGACTCAGGAGGATCCCGTGCTGGAATTGAACAGCTCAAACAGCTTTCAGCAATGCGAGGACTTATTGTTGATCCGCTTGGAAAAATTGTTGAACTACCAGTGAAATCAAACTTCAGAGAGGGCCTTTCAATATTTGAGTATGTGACATCAGCTCGTGGATCACGAAAAGGGTTAACCGATTCAGCACTCAAGACTGCGAATGCCGGGTACTTAACGCGAAGACTTGTTGATGTCTCACACGATGTTATCGTTCAAGAAGATGATTGTGGTACGACAGAAGGGATCAGCGTTGAAAGAGACGAAAAAGAGAGGCTTGCACCGTTTTTCACTCGAATTGTTGGTCGTTTTTCAGCAAAAGATCTGTCTTCTAAAAAGACACGAAAATCCCTGGTCAAAGCGGGTGGAGAGATTACTGAAGGAATCGCACAAGAAATTTCAGAGAGCGATATTCAAGAAGTTATTGTCCGTTCCCCAATGACTTGCAAGCTAGCCTATGGAATCTGTATGACGTGTTATGGATGGGATTTCAGTACAAAAAAGAAAGTAAACTACGGCGTTCCAGTTGGTGTGATCGCTGCACAAAGTATCGGAGAACCAGGTACACAGCTGACAATGCGTGTCAGGCATTTTGGAGGAGTTGTTATGTCAGACGTGACTCAGGGGTTACCTCGTGTTGAAGAGCTCTTTGAGATGCGAACACCCAAAAACTTCGCTCCTGTATCAGAGCTGACAGGAAAAATAAAAGTAGAGGTAACAGATGAAGGGTATCGTATACAGGTAAAAAGTACAAAGATCAAACCGGTTGAAGTCCAAGAATACTTTGTTCCTCTTGCAGCAACGCTTGCTGTAACTGATGGAGACGAAATCACCGCAGGAACGCCATTTGCAGAAGGATACTTAGATCCAAAAGAAGTTCTTAAGATCGGGGGTCTTACGTCTGCGCAACGATATATCATCACCGAAGTACAACGGGTGTATGAAGCACAAGGAATTGCTATTAACGACAAACATTTTGAGGTCATCATGCGAAAGATGTCTGATAAAGTTATCGTTGAGACAGTTGGCGATACTCCTTTGATCCCTGGTGACTTTATCTCTCGAGCACGATTTGAGGAGATGAATGCAGAGATTCTCTCCGAAGGTGGAGAACCAGCAACCGGACGCCAGGTTATTTTGGGCATTACGAAAGCATCATTATACTCAGACTCATGGCTTTCAGCAGCATCATTTCAGGAGACGACCAAAGTCTTAACTGAGGCAGCGCTTGAAGGAAGAGAAGATAAGCTCATTGGTCTGAAGGAAAATGTTATTATCGGACGACTCATCCCCGTTGCGGGGAAAGAAGAAGATATCGTCACAGAGACTAGTGTTGAAACACAAGTTGCTGGGGAGCAGACTCCTGCTGTTTCTACAGAACAACCCTCACAAGGCTAGTTTTGTTTTTTGTTGAAGGCAATTTGTGCTATAATACCAGACAGTTTAAATATTACGTGTGTCATTCTGAGCGCAAGCGAAGAATCCCATGGGATCCTTCAATCGCTTCGCTCTTTCAGGATGACAGGAATCAAGGATATGCCGACATTATCACAGTTAGCAAAGCATGGAAGATCTCGAAAAATGAAGAAGACCAGAGCAACAGCGCTTCGAAGAATCTTCAATGCGAAAGACAGAAAATATTCCGAAAATGTCTCTCCGCAGAAACGCGGAGTTGTAACGCTTGTTAAAACCATGACTCCCAAAAAACCGAATTCAGCACTTCGTAAAGTTGCCCGTGTCAAGCTCTCAAACAAAATGGAAGTCACCGCCTATATTCAAGGCGTTGGCCATTCTCTTTCAGAGCACGGAATTGTGCTTATTCGTGGTGGTCGCGTAAAAGATTTACCAGGAGTAAAGTATCATATAGTACGAGGGAAATTTGATCTCATGGGTGTTGAAGGAAGAAAAACCTCCAGAAGTAAATACGGAACAAAGAGTGGGGGAGCTGCAGCTCCCCGACCTGCGGCCTCCGCAACTGCGGCGCCTACGGCTGAAGCAGCAGCGCCAGAGGCACCGGCAAGTTAGTGAAAAGTTTAAAGTTATGGAATTTTTTTAAAATAAAGTACCTTAATTTTGCATTTTGAACTTTGAATTTTAAATTTTATTAATATGAGACACAAAAAAGTTGAAAAACGAACAATCAGCTCTGATGAGATCTACAATAACCTTCAATTGGCAAAATTCATCAATCGAGTTATGATGCATGGGAAGAAGACTGTTGCGCAAAAAGTCGTCTATGGCGCACTAGACCTTCTCAAAGAAAAAAATGCTGATCCAATTGAGGTTTTTGAGAAAGCGCTTCAGAATGTCGGTCCAAAGGTTGAGGTAAAAGCCAGACGAGTCGGAGGAGCAAATTATCAGGTTCCAATTGAAGTAAAAGCTGAAAGACGAATAGCGCTTGCGATGAGATGGATATTGGAAGCTGCCAAAAAACGGTCAAATAAAGACTATCACACGTTTGCCGAAAAACTCGCCGCTGAACTTCTAGATGCGACACAAAACCTGGGAGAAGCAGTCAGAAAACGAGACGTTACCTTAAAACAAGCTGAAGCCAACAAAGCCTTTTCCCATTTTAGATTTTAAGCTGTGGTGAAAATGTCTTTAACATTCTCGCATTCCGCTTCTAAAACATCTCCGACAATCTTACTACCTTCGCGGGTAAATCTCCAATTTCTATTTATTTCTGCGTGTTATCGAGAGAGTTGGGTAATTCGTTCAGCGATTGATCTAGGATTTGGTATCTGCGAATTCATAACAACCCCGTCGCAGGCTATTGCAGGCACGTCAAGTCCTGCTAGGGTATCTACTTCTCTTTGTCTTGTTAATTCTCTGAGTTTGGAGCCACGATTTGTTAAGTGTTTGTTGATTTGATTTCCAAATCCTAATGATTCCGGTTCTTCATGGACGATGAGAATATCTCCTGTTGCTCCATAGAGAAAATTATACGTGTCATTCATAGGAAACGGCCGGATAGATACGAGATCCAGAACTCCCACACTATCTCTGACCCTCTCATCAAGTAACGCCAATGATTCTTCAACATACTGAGCAGCAGGACCGTAGGTAATCACCTGAGTTCCCTTACCTTCCTTAACAAGACGTGCTTGTCCTGGTTCGTGTAATTTTCTTCCTATCTCAAATGATCTTCGGGCATTGGAATCAGCACAGATGCGTTTATTTGTCAAAAATACAGTAGGGTTTTTGTTGTAGAGTAAGTTATATAACAATGCCTCAAATGTGGTTCGAGGATCGGATGTGCACATAATATCAACATTCGCGTTAACTTGATGGAAAGATGATATCCCATCTCGTGAATGGCGGGTGCCTCCTGCTGCAACCGCGCCGTTAAGTGCAAATAGAGTTACCGGTCGATTGAGTTGTCCGCCTGTCGTAAATAGAATGTCACCGAGTACTTGAAGTGAGGGGTAACCTTCATCAGCGTAGTCTGCATACTGAAGATCAACGAGTAGTTTGTACGCTTTGGCTAAAGATTCTGGATCGGTTCGTGTTGTGGAAAAGCCAAGCGCAAAATTCATCACGTCTCTTTCAGCGATCGGAGTGTTCATCACTCGCATTGGCTTATCTCCATACTTTAACCATATTCCATCCTCATGGAGAAAATATCCTCCAAGGTCAGCAAAAGTCACCTCCCGATTATTTCCTGAGCCACTTACATCATACTTTCTTCCTTTATTCACATCTGGACCCCACAACAAAACGTTTTGATCTATTCCCATGGCAATATCAATTGCTGCTTTTATTGAATCAGAACCATTCCAATATACCATTTGCACATCAATTCCCATTTCCTGCAATTGCCTCTGAGTAACATGTGGCGTTTCAAGCCTCAGCGATGTTGGAGCAAATATAATCTCAGGAGTTGGGGTAGGACGCTTCATTACCTCTGTTTTGCTCTCATCAATATTGGCGAATGCCTCATCTTTCCATGCTTGTCGTTCAGCAGATGTGATGTAACCTTTCTCTTCCATATTAAGAAGAGCGACTTCATACGGATCGATAATGGCAGCATTTATTGCTGCTATTTGTGCCTGAATTTCCTCACTGAATAAATCGTGAGAAGCAGCAATAGTCAAGCGTTTTTTTAACTCAATTTGATTGTCAGTTAGGGATGCCTTCACAAGATTATGAATAAAATATCTTCGTATTTGATCAGCTCGCGGATCATCACCTGGTAACGACGCGATATATGAATTTAAAATGCCATCAATTTTGTCATAAATCTTTCCTTCTAAGTGATCTCCATGAGCGTTTGAGTGCGCAACGCTTCTGACAGTCATTACTTCAACAATCGTTGATCCAGCATCTCTCGCTGCGCGTTTTGTTGCAAAATCAGTCGCTAAGTACATTCCATCCATATCCGTTGCTTCGATTCTAACGCCTGGAATATTTTTGCCATGCCCTTTTTTTGCTAAAACCGGTTGTGCCACAACTTCATCTTGTTCCACACCAATTTCTACCACATTATTTTGTATGAAAAAAATCGCGGGAGCATTATAATTTGCTGCAAGCTCAAAAGCCGGGAGCAAATGTAAATATGCACCTTCTCCACAAGAAATAAGAACTGTTTTACTGACTTTATCTAGCTGTATTCTTCGTACTTCTCCCGCTCTTTCTGGTTTATCGTGTACAATTCCAGCTGCTCTTATATCATCAAGCCTGCCTCTGACTGCAAATCCAACGCTGGCAACCAGGTGTCCTCCAATATTTGGCGTGGCAGGAAATAAAGAAAGTTCGCCTTTGTTGTTTATTTTCATCATGACATCAAGTTCTGCACCCGGGCTTCGGGGTGAGCCTTCAAATCTACCAAGATGAGCAAGCTTCTCTTCTGTCGTTGCAAAATTACCATCAGGGTCATTCCATCCTCCGAACCTATTTGCCATCAGAGCATGGTCTCGATAGTAGGATGCAATGACTATTCGTGTGCCTTCTCTTGCTGATGTGTTTACATAGGCATTTTTTGTTACGATTTGAGCGAGCTCATGTCCTAGTACGCTTAAATGTATTGACCTGCCTCTATTTACTCCCTCAATATTAATTGCAACATCACCTGCTAACATCCCGGCAAAAAAATCTGCCTCCCGTTCATAAATAAGCTCTTGAGCCATTTTACGATGCATAGTTCTGGCCTCCGTTTCTCCATATTTTTGTTCAATAGTTTGAAATCTGACGTACGCATGCAGTAATGCCTCAACGTTTTCTGCTTCCCAGCGAGTGTTGCTGCTCTCATCAAGAACAATTTCGAGTAAATCAGGGGTAATCACTTTGCGAAGTCCGTCTTTTATGTCTTGAGGGAGACCTTCCGTTTTGTCAATCTCTACAGCTTCTTTGAAAAACTGCCCAACAAGATGTTGATTCAGACGACCTATCTCATTGCGAGAAAAGATCTCTTCATATACTGACCTGCCTGTTGGGTTTGGATTAATTTCGTTTGGGAAAAGTTCTGAATGTTGTGAAATACCAAGCTCAATCATGAACCATTGGATTATAGACAAGGCGTTTTTAGAAGACAAGAGGAGGATTTGTACTCAACATTTGACAAATAAGAAAAAATTCTGTAAACTACCTATAGTTTGGTAAAAGCGTGAGTCCCACTTCACAGAAAGCTTGTGGGATTTTAAGTCTACCGCAGTAGATTAGCTGCGTAGGAGAAAGCGAGTTTCGCATTACTACGACAGAAGGCAACTGTAAAAATCAGCCAAAGCGTGTTGCTTCAGCAAGCTCAGCACAAGCTAAGTTTGAGAAGATAAAGCGCCGACAATAAGAATTATTCTGATTTGAAGGCGTCCCAAGGGGCGTTTTTTAGTAGGATAATCAAAGCAAGGTGGCACCACGTCATCAGTATCAAGTATTTAGTATAAAGTATTAAGTATAGATCTGACCGTCCTTGTAAAGGTTTGACATTTTCAAACTTTTACACGGGCGGTTTTTTTATGAAAAAGTTGTGGCAGAAAAATTGGAAGCTAGACAAAGTCATCGAAGCCTTTGAGACAAAGGGTGATCTTTTACTGGATCAAAAGCTTGTTGCTTATGACGTGCAGGGATCGATCGCTCATGCAAAGATGCTTTATAAAATAGGTATTCTTACGGAAAAAGAGTTTGATGGTTTGCATGTTGGTTTACAGGACATTTTGAAACTTCACAAGGCAGGAAAATTTGTTTTGAAAACTGGAGACGAAGACATGCATACAAAAATTGAAAATTATCTGACAAAGAATTACGGAGATGTTGGGAAGAAAATTCATACTGCAAGATCGAGAAATGATCAAGTTCTTACAGCGCTTCGTTTGTATTCAAAAGCAGAGATAACAAAGATACAAAAGGAAATACAAAGTCTGATTGAAGCTTTCAAAACTATGCAAAGCAAGTATGGATCAATTCCTATGCCGGGCTACACGCATATGCAAAAAGCTATGCCTTCAACTATTGGTCTATGGGTTGGAAGCTATATCGATTCACTAAGCGATGATAAAGAAATGATAAACGCAGCTTATGAACTCATAGATCAGTCTCCATTAGGATCTGCTGCGGGGTATGGTGTTTCAATTCCTCTTGATAGAAAGTTTACTGCTGAGATTCTTGGGTTTAAAAACGTTCAGGAAAATCCACTGTATTGTCAGCACTCAAGAGGGAAGTTTGATGCAGCAGTGCTTGCTTCATTGACTCAAACACTTTTAACTATAAATAAATTCGCTTCAGACGCGCTCTTATTTACCACCGGAGAATTTGATTTCTTTCATGTAGCCCAGGAAATTACAACTGGGTCAAGTATCATGCCCCAAAAGAGAAATCTCGATGTGGCAGAACTGCTACGAAGTAAGGTACATATTGTGTTAGGAAACTATACACAAATTGTTTCTCTTAACTCGAATTTGATATCAGGATACAACAGAGATATACAGGATAGTAAAAAACCTTTTATGGAAAGCTTGGATATTACCTTACAGAGTTTAAAAGTCGCAACAATTTTAGTGGACAGCATCACTCCTAACAAGAAAAAACTCAAAGTATCTATGACGAATGATTTGTTCGCAACAGAACAGGTTTTGAAGTTAGTTCTTTTGGGAGACAATTTTCGAGACTCATATCAAAAAATTGGGAAAAAATATACCAAAGGATAAGTCCTCCTGAGCTTACTTTATGCCTTTTCAGCCCGCCTAGCCGGCGAGGCTGGTACTATTCGTACACGGCATAAAGAGCGCTCTTCGGAGGATCTAAGAAACTCTAGAACTCACTGTGCATAAGCACGTTCGTTAAGAGTTTCTAAGAAAAGGGGGTGAAATAAAATGAAAACAAAAACAACTTATCAAAAAGTCGCGTCATACGAAGCAAAAAAAGGTGAGATAAAGAAAGTTCTTCTTCTTTACTCTGGAGGAGTTGATACCAGTGTCATGCTCAAATGGATACAGGACACATATAGTGCTCAAGTAATAGCGCTAACACTAGATATAGGACAGCAGCATGATGATTTGCAGGAAATAAAGAAAAAAGCACTCAAACTCGGTGCCCTCAAAGCGATTGTTCTGGATGCAAAAGACGAATTTGCGAATGATTTTTTGAGTAAAGGCATTAAAGCAAATGCCTCGTATCAGGGAGACTACCACCTTTCAACGCCGATGGGACGAGCGGTTCTGGCAAAAAAAGCAGTCGAGATCGCAAGGAAAGAAAAGGCAGATTGTATAGCTCATGGGTGTACGGGAAAAGGAAATGATCAGGTGAGAATCGAAGGATATATTCTAACACTTGACCCGAAAATAAAAATTATCGCGCCTGTGAGAGAGTGGAACATGGATAGAAATGAAGAAATTGCATACGCAAAAAAACATCACATTTCAGTTCCGGCCACAAAGGATTTTCCATATAGCGTTGATGACAATATGTGGGGGATGACCTGGGAGGGGGGAGAAATCGAATTTCCTGAAAAAATTGCCCCTGTCAAGCGATTTCTCACAACGTATACTCTGCCTCAAAATGCTCCTGACTTTGCAGAACTAGTGTCGCTGTCGTTTGAACAGGGAATCCCGGTAAAAATGAACGGAATAGAATTGACACTCCCTCAACTGATAAAAAAACTGAATGTTGTTGCAGGTATGCATGGAGTCGGTATTGTACAGTTGTTTGAAGATAGACTTGTCGGTCTTAAAAATGGTGGCGTCTATGAGCTTCCGGGTGCTCATGTAATCATACAAGCGCATAAAGCGCTTGAAAAGTATGTGAATACACGACAACTCAATGAACTAAAAGCAACGATGGATATCAAATGGGGATATCTCTGTTACGGAGCTTTATGGTATGACCCCGTCATGCAAGCGATAAACGCGTTTAATGACTTTGTCAACGAGAAAGTGACTGGTGAGGTCACGATAGAGTTATATAAAGGCGTTGCGACTGTTGTCGCAATGAAATCATCATATGGACTTGCTCATACGTCTTTTTCCACTAAAGAAGGGTATAACTTCAATGTGAATGCAAGTGCTGGATTCATCGAGATTTACTCTCTTCAGATGAAGCTTGCAAATATGATCAATAAATAACTTTTCGGGGATGAACCACTCATCCCCGAAAAAACTTATGAAAAAAGATTTTTTATCCATTACTGATTTAACAAAACAGGAAATAGAAAATATAATTCAGAAAGCAATTGTGTTGAAACACGCAAAAAACACAGTAGCTTTTCCTTTGCAAAACAAAACGCTTGTAATGATTTTTGAAAAACCAAGTCTTCGAACACGAGTATCATTTGAAATCGGTGTCAAACAACTTGGAGGTGCAACTGTATTACTGGAGAACAATACGATTGGACTTGGAACGCGAGAGTCTATAAAAGATATTTCCTTTGTATTGGCTAGAATGAGTAGCGCTATTATGGCAAGGGTGAATAATCATACGTTACTGTTGCAAATAGCAGAACATGCAAACGTGCCTGTTATCAATGGACTTTCTGATTTGGAGCATCCATGTCAAATATTGGCAGACTTGATGACGATATATGAAAAGAAAGGACGATTGAAGAATTTAAAACTTGCCTGTATAGGAGATGGAGCAAATAATGTAGCACACTCATTGTGTCTTGCAGCATCAGTGTTTGATCTTTCTTTTTCTGTAGCTTCTCCATTGAATTATAGATTGAGTAGGTCTATTGTCAGTAAAGCAAAAGACATAAACAAGTCTTTTGATCTGTTGGAAACAGAAAACGTACAAAAAGCAGTGACTAATGCAGATGTTGTTATTACCGATACGTGGGTGAGCATGGGAAATGAAGGAGAGAAAAAAATTCGTGAGTTTTATTTAAGACCGTATCAAGTTACATCTGATGTAATGCGGTTTGCTAAAACGAACGCTATATTTTTACATTGTATGCCAGTATACCGAGGATCGGAAGCGACAGGTGAGGTTGTTGATGGTGTCCAGTCAGCGATGTACCAGGAAGCTGAGAATAGATTGCATGTGCAAAAAGCATTACTGTTACATCTTTTAGGAGTTACTCAACCGTAATTCGAAGAATTTTGACGTATTGTCTCTTTTTTGTCAGCATCATGTTTGTTGACATTGTGAGATTTCAATAGTACTATGCAATCAATATGATTGTTGGGGCAGTCAAAGAGATCAAAATCGGAGAGAACCGCGTTGGCCTCACCCCCTACGGAACAGATGCACTTATAAAAGCAGGACACACAGTCCTTGTTGAAAAAAATGCCGGTCTCAATAGTGGGTTTTCAGACGATGCATACAGAAAAGCGGGTGCAAAAGTCGGTTTTACTGCAGCTGAAGTCTATAAAAAAGCAGAAATGGTGATAAAAGTAAAAGAGCCGCAGAAATCTGAGTTCAAACACTATCGTCCTGGACTTATTCTCTACACATACCTTCATTTGGCAGCTGAAGAGGAAGTGACAAAAATGCTGCTTGAGAAAAAAGTAACGGGAGTCGCGTATGAAACGGTCGAGTTGCCCGATGAATCACTACCTCTTTTAACGCCGATGAGTGAGGTGGCTGGTAGAATGGCTGTTCATGTCGGGAATTGGTTTTTGCAAAAACCAAATGGTGGGGAAGGCCGTCTTCTTGCCGGCGTTCCCGGCGTGATGCCAGGGCACGTTGTTATCTTAGGTACCGGTGTTGTGAGTACCAATGCAGCAAAAATGGCGATGGGTCTTGGCGCGCATGTGACTATTTTTGGCAGGAACTTAGAGCGGCTTCGGTATTTGGACGATGTATTTGGAGGACGTCTGAACACGCAAGCATCGCATCCTCTTGCCGTTGCAGAATCTTTAGCAACTGCTGACTTAGTCGTTAGCGGAGTGCTTGTAACTGGCGCGAAAGCCCCAAGGCTTGTTACAAAAAAAATGTTAAAAAATATGCGCAAAGGCGCAGTGATGGTTGATGTCTCAATTGATCAGGGTGGATCATTTGAAACTTCCCGTCCGACATCACACAAAGATCCGATATATGTTGTTGATGATGTTGTCCATTACTGTGTTACCAATATGCCTGGAGCGGTGCCCTACACATCAACACTTGCGCTTACCAATGCGACCATAAAGTATGCTCTTGATCTTGCAAACAAAGGTGTCAATGCCGCAATTTCAGATGATCCTGCACTCGCAAAAGGAATAAATACAATGAATGGGATGTGTGTGTATGAAGCAGTCGCAGAAGCTTTCAAAATCAAATATACTCCTCTTGAGAAAGCCCTCTAGACGAAATTGTTAGTCCTTGGCTTGAAGTTTATAGTTTTTTATTCAAC
>Ga0209542_10005748_pt1 | contig 24551 bp, 20 predicted proteins | sample RifCSPhighO2_01_FD_184028 | JGI IMG/M metagenome (GOLD analysis project Ga0209542, IMG submission 184028) | Soil microbial communities from Rifle, Colorado - Rifle CSP2_plank highO2_0.1 (SPAdes) (version 2) | ecosystem: Environmental > Terrestrial > Deep subsurface > Rock core/Sediment ...
TCGAAGATATTGATACATTTGCCGCTATTAAAACAGAGCTCAAGAACTCATTTCAAGAAATTGATGTAACAAAGAATAATACGGAGATTGAGAAGTTGTCACTTGAAGATAAAAAAGCGGCTGAAGTGGAACTTCGAAATATTCAAAATCTTGAGAAACAAAAGATCGAAGAAGCAGAAGCTGAAAAGAAGCGCATACTTAATATAACTAAAGGACAAGAGGCAACTTATCAAAGTATTCTCACTGCAAAAGAAAAGACAGCTGCGGAAATTAGGTCAGAACTCTTTGCTCTCCGAGGTTCAGCCGCTATTCCTTTTGAAGAAGCGTTGCGATATGCAAATACAGCGAGTGCTGTAACTGGCGTGCGCCCAGCTCTTATTCTTGGGGTTATAGCGCAAGAATCTAATCTTGGAGAAAATGTGGGACAGTGTCTTTTGACAAATGAACCACATAAGGGAGATGGAAAGGGGGTAAATACGGGGAGATATTTTAGTGGTGTTATGAAACCCAGTCGAGACGTCGATCTATTTTTAGCTATTACTAATGAACTTGGCATCAACTTCTCTTCTCAGGTTGTATCTTGCCCTCCTTCGTATGGATATGGCGGTGCTATGGGGCCTGCACAGTTTATTCCATCGACATGGAATCTTTATAGGGGGCGTATTGCAAAAGCGAGTGGGCAGAATCCACCAAATCCGTGGGATCCACGTACAGCTTTTATCGCTTCAGCGATTTTAATGATGGACAATGGAGCTGATCGTGGCACACGAGAAAGTGAGCGTCTTGCTGCATTACGCTATTTTGCTGGGTGGGGAAATGCTGAGAAACCCGCTTACGCTTTTTATGGAGATGGAGTTCTTGAGCTTGCTGATAAATACCAGCACCAGATTGATATTTTGGCGGCTTCCTAAATACGCATTTAATCAAATAAAATCTTGCTTTTCCCATTTTCTATGGTATCATCGAGGCATGAAAGTTGATATACACCCACCATATAATATTGATGCAAAAGTAACCTGTGCATGCGGGAATTCTTTTACTGTTGGCTCTACTAAAGAGGCGATCAGTGTTGAAGTATGTAGCAAATGCCACCCTTTTTATACCGGCAATGAAAAGCTTATGGACGTTGCAGGACGTGTTGAGAAATTCAAAGCTCGTCAAGCTGCTGCAAAGAAAAAGAAGCCGAGTGTTAAAAAATAACGATTTAATATGTAAAGAAAACAAACGGAGCTCTCTCTTCGCTTATTTTCTTTACATAGCAGACAATTTCTTCTATGGAGAATGAACAGTTACAAACGTATAAAAATAATCACAAGACAAGCTTTCTTGCGGATGAATATGAGCGTGTGATTTCAGAGGAAAGTCGAGTTGAGGCAATGCTCCTTAATGATCCTGATCTCAGAGAGCTCGCTGAAGAAGAACTCACTAAGCTTAGACTTCAAAAAGAAAACCTCATAACACAAATGAAGAATATTGTTGAAGAAGATGCACGGGAGGATCAATTTCCTAATGAACTTGTTTTAGAAGTTCGGGCTGGTGCGGGAGGAGACGAAGCTGCACTTTTTGCACGAGAACTTGCTGATATGTATATGCGTTATGCGGATACTGTCGGATGGCAATATTATATTCTTAACGAATCAATGAATCCTCTGGGGGGATATAAAGAAGTATCAATTGAGTTTAAAGGTATTGGTGTTTATGAGTATCTACGTTTTGAAACAGGAGTACATAGGATTCAGCGTATTCCTGCGACAGAGAAATCAGGACGTGTGCATACATCGACAGCATCCGTAGCCATCCTCCCCCTTCATAAGAAGACACACGTTGAAATAAATCCTGCTGATATTGAAATAGAGTTTTCTCGAGCTGGGGGGAAAGGTGGTCAAAATGTAAATAAAGTTGAAACAGCTGTACGACTTATTCATATTCCAACGGGGATCGATGTCCGTTGTACGTCGGAACGGAGCCAACAAAGGAATCGTGATAAGGCAATGCAGGTCCTTACAGCACGTTTGGAGGAGCTTAAAATACGAGAAGAAGCCGGGAAACTTTCTCAAGAACGAAAGGATCAGATTGGTACAGGCGATCGCTCAGAGAAAATACGTACATATAACGTTCTTCAAGATAGGATTACAGATCATCGATTAAAGCAGTCATGGCATAATATAGAACAGATTTTTGCAGGGGGGTTGAAACCAATACTTGATGCATTACATACTGCTTCAACTGAGAAACAAGACGGAGCGCACCCGGTTGCGGAATAAGGGCGTTTTTGTTACAGTAGACTCCATCCTGTCAAATTATATGAATGACAAACAAAAGGTACAGCAGAGTGAACACTTCCCGCTTCTTGAGCGTCTTTTTAATGTAGGAGCGCATTTTGGGTATTCACGATCACGACGGCATCCATCCGTGACACCTTTTATCTTTGGTGCGAAAAATAATGTAGAACTTTTTGATCTTGAGAAAGTGGTTGAATTACTTGAGCGAGCTCGTCTGTATATTGAGCAGCTTGGAAAAGAACGAAAGACGGTTCTTTTTGTTGGGGGTAAAAATGAAGCACGTTCAATCGTGAAACAAGTAGCAGGAGAGATTGATATGCCATATGTTTCGGGAAGGTGGATTGGTGGTACGCTCACAAATTTCTCTGAGATTAGCAAGCGTATCAAAAAACTCGAAGAATTACGAGAGAAGAGAGAAAAAGGGGAATTTACGGGACGGTACACAAAGCGAGAACGCTTAATGTTTGACCGTGAGATCGCAGATCTAGAGAGGCATTTTGATGGGCTTTCTTCTCTTAAGGAACTTCCTGCCGCACTTGTCGTTATTGATCCTCGAAGAGAACATATTGCTGTTTTTGAAGCAAACCTTATGGGTATTCCTGTTGTCGCACTTCTCAATTCAGATTGTAATATGGATACTGTCACCTATCCTATTGTCGCAAACGACGGGGCAATCAAGAGTATCACCTTTTTTATGGAAGAAATTATTGCCGCATACAAAAAGGGGCTCCTTGCTACCGAGGACAACTCACAGAAGAGCGAGTAACAAGAAACGTATATTGCTTTGATTATTTTTTTAAACTATGGTTTCAATTGATATAGTAAAAGAACTTCGTGAACGGACCGGTATCTCCGTTATGCAATGTAAGAAGGCATTAGAAGAGGCTAATGGTAATGTGGAGCAAGCGCTCGTTATATTAAGAAAGCATGCGGTTAAAGCCGCAGAGAAGAAGGGGGATAGGACTCTTGGTGCTGCTATTATACAAGCGTATATTCATAACAATGAGGTTGGTGCTATGGTTGAACTTTCATGCGAAACTGACTTTGTTGCAAAAAACGAAGATTTTATTGCACTTGCCCGCGAAATCGCAATGCATATTGCGGCCTCAAATCCTCAATCTATAAATCGTGAAGACCTTAACAAGGAGTCATACAAAGCTGCCCAAGAAGTCTTTGAAAAAGAATTGGCAGATAAGCCTGAGAATATTAAATCAAAAATTATGCAGGGGAAACTCGATGCTTATACGAAGGAGATTGTATTGCTTGAGCAACCATTCATTAAAGATCAGGAGCGCTCTATTAAAGACTTGATAGAAGAAGCAACGCAAAAGTTTGGCGAGAAGATTGCGGTGACACGGTTTGCTCGTTTTTCTGCGAGAGACTAACAATAATATTTATGAGTATTATCACACTTTTCGGCATTTCACTTGGAGGCATTGTTATGCTTCTTTTACTCAAACAATGGGAACAAAAGAGAATCTTTTTGTATTATCGCTTAAAACGGGAACAGGGCGACAGAATTGTTCTTCAGGTGTTTAATTTTCTGCGTGTTATACCCCACGCAAGTCTTATATTTTTATCTCGCTTTTTCCATATCCTTGTTTTTTATATAAGTACCGGCGTACTCCAAATCGTCCGCTTTCTTGAACGCAAGTTGCTTCGATTTGTAAACATGGTAAAAGGGAGGCAAGAAGTTCATCATAAGAAAGGAGCTGCCTCATTGTTTTTGGTAGCAATCTCTGATAAGAATAGAGAATCACGTCATTCTGGGTAAATCTATGGGGTGATTTTAAAAGTGCATCCCACTTCATGAGCCGGCATAGCTCAGTTGGTAGAGCAACGGTTTTGTAAACCGTAGGTCGTCAGTTCGAATCTGACTGCCGGCTCATGGAGTGGGATGGGACCTGTATTACTCATAACTTCTGTCTATGGCGGAAAAAAGAATCACATTGCATATTGGACGGGCGCGTGATCTGTCGGGTCGTCATTGGGTTTTCTACCGATTACTTGAAATACTTCCCGCCTTCTTATCATGGACTACGCTGCTGCTTATTGTGTGGCTTTCAATTTATATCCCTTCATGGGCAGCCTATTTAATTATTGCTTTTTCTTTTTTTTGGCTTTTGAAGACGGTATATCTTTCGATCCATTTGCGCCATAATTGGAAGCGTTTGCTCCGCAACATGGCAATAGATTGGAGAGAGCGTCTCTCTCACGTTAAACACGAGCACCTTCGACACCTTGTCATTTTGCCATTTTACAATGAACCACAAGAAACCATTGAACGAAGTATTGAAGCACTGATACACACAAAAGGTAATAAGAAATGCTTATTGATAGTTCTTGCCGCAGAAGAGAGGGCTGGTGAGGCTGTAATTAAAACAGCCTATAATTTCAGAGACAAATATAAAGAACAATTTGGTGATTTTATTGTCACGGTTCATCCTAAGGATGTTCCGGGCGAGATGGCAGGCAAGGGTTCAAATATTTCTTTCGCTGCTGAAAAGGCACGCGTTGACTTACTCGATAAGAACCAAATTGCATACACGAATGTGATTGTCTCTGCTTTTGATATTGATACTGTTGTCTACCCAGATTATTTCAATTGTTTAAGTTGGCATTTTTTGACCACTGAAGATCCTTTACACACATCGTTTCAACCAGTTCCGCTTTATAATAATAATATTTGGGACGCACCAGCTCTTGCTCGTGTCGTTGCTGTTTCAAGTACATTTTGGCAAATGATACAGCAAGAACGACCTGAAAAGCTCGCCACCTTTTCATCGCACTCTATAAGTTTTGAAGCTCTGTATAGAGCGAACTATTGGCAAAGGAATATGGTTTCAGAAGACTCTCGTATATATTGGAACTTGTTTTTCTCAAATGAAGGAAACTATCGGGTTTTACCACTAGCTTATCCCGTATCTATGGATACGAATTTTACCAATTCGATTTTTAAAACATTGCGTAATATTTATCGACAGCATCGTCGGTGGACATGGGGTGTTGAGAATGTTCCATACATCATTTATCAGAGTATGTATCATAAAAGTATTCCTTTAACAAAACGATTACGGGCTATTTTTGTTCAAGTCGATGGATTTTGGTCACTGGCAACACATCCACTGATTTTATTTCTTCTCGGGTGGTTACCCATTGTATTGGGGAGCCCCGCTTTCCATGTGACAGTTCTCTCTTACAATTTATCAAGTGTTGCACGTACAGTCTTAACACTTGCCATGTTTGGTCTCGTTGTTTCAGCTGTTATTTCCCTCTCATTACTCCCACCTCGACCCCGCTATCATCGACGGGAAAGATTCGTGTTCATGGTTTTGCAATGGATACTTGTTCCGTTTACAATGATTATCTTCAGTGCAATCCCTGGACTTGAGTCGCAAACACGTCTTGCCCTTGGTCGTTATCTTGGGTTTTGGGTAACTCCGAAACATGCACGTGTGTTTTCTATAAGTGAAAGTGTATCAACCAGCGGATTATTAAAGCGTAATGTGTAGAGTGTGTATGGAAGGACTACCATTTAAGACTCGACAGCGGTATTTTTTACTCCTCACCATTGCCTTTGTTATTATCGCTCCTCTGTTGGTTCTCTACGCCTCCGGCTATCGATTATCTCGTAATTTTGAGCTTATAAAAACAGGCGGTATTTATGTTGAAGTGCCAATCTCGGGGGCGTCCTTTTATCTTAACGATGAGCTGAAGGGATCGGGATCGTTATTCCAAAGGAATTTTTTCATACAGAATCTGATTCCGGGAACGTATACCGTTCGCATTGATCGAGAGGGTTTCCAAGATTGGCGAAAGACTTTCACCATTCTGCCAACATTTATTGCAAATGGACGGGCGCTCTTGCTTCCACTTAATTCTGAACGTGTAGCAGTTCCTCGATTTATTGTTGGTGCTACTGCTACGGGAACGACACAGCATTTACTCATAAATAGTGAATATCAAAATGCAATACCATACTTTAGTAATAGTAAATTAAATGTCAGTACTTTTCCATTAGGTGCAACGACTACTATTCTCTACAATAATGCTTCAACTACTGTTCGAGATCAGGGCGATATTGGCTTGTGGCAAGATAAGAAGGGTTTCTTGCATGCGTGGTGGCTTGGCGATGAAGATCGGTACCCCTATTTCTTTTGCGATATTAATAAATGCACACGTGACATACTCGTAGTAAGCGGAGGAGGAACTATCGGTCACTTCGATTTCCTACCTGATAATAATCAGTTTGTGATTATAGAATGGCCAGACGGGGTTTTTGTTACAGAGCTTGATACACGTTCCCCACAAAATATCCAATCATTATATCCTGTCCCGGGGGCGACATTCCGCGTCATAAACCAAGATATCTTTATTCTTGATGGGGGACAGCTTTTCCGTATTTCTCTGTAGAATTATGCCCGTTGCGCCCTGCTTCTGCTTAGCTATAATGATCAATACATGGAGAAAAAACGGGAATCATGGGGGCATAGTCATCCTATTTCACAAGCAATACGTGAAATAAATGATATTTTTTATAATCTTGGTTTTACGTTTGTAGAAGGTCCTATTATTGAGTCAGAGCATTACAATTTCGATGTACTTAATGTTCCGCGCGATCACCCAGCGCGCGATATGCAGGATACTTTCTTTGTAAAAGGGAGACCTGAGACAGTACTTCGGACGCATACATCTCCTGTTCAGGTAAGATATATGGAGTCGAATAAACCCCCATACCGGATCATTGTTCCCGGTAGGGCCTTTAGAAATGAGGCAACGGATGCGTCTCACGAGGCGCAGTTTTTTCAGCTTGAGGGTTTAGTCGTTGATAAGGGTATTACACTCGCTCATTTGAAGGGGACGCTAGAACAATTCTTTTCGACTTTTTATAAGGACGATATTACCGTGCGATTTCGTCCCGGTTATTTCCCATTTGTTGAGCCGGGGGTGGAAGTTGATATGCTCCATAAGAGTGCTCGTGGAGAGAGATGGCTTGAAATTATGGGTGCTGGCATGGTACATCCCCATGTATTAGAGGCGGCACATGTTAACCCGGACGAATATCAAGGTTTCGCATTTGGTGTTGGTCTTGAACGGTTAATTTCTATTAAATATGGCATTGAAGATATTCGCCTTTTTCATACAGGTGATCTCCGTTTCATAAATCAATTTTAATGGTATGAAAGTTAGTTATCTATGGCTTAAAGATTATCTTGGTGAGTCGCTTCCAACACCGAAACTTCTTGAGGAGCTCATCACTTTTCACGCTTTTGAGATTGAAAGTATTGAACAAGTTGGGGAAGATACGATTATCGACATTGACATACTTCCTAATCGGTCAAGTGATTGCCTTTCTCATCGTGGTATTGCAAAAGAAATTTCTGCCATTATTGATCAGAAACTTCTTGTTGACCCACTCCGAAAATCTCTACCTGCTCTTTCTCTGGCAGATGATCTTCTTGTGACAGTAGAAGATCCCACATTATGTACTCGCTACAGTAGTTCTTTTATTGCGGGCGTGAAAGTCGGGCCCTCCCCCCAATGGCTTAAGGAGAGGCTAGAGGTACTTGGCCAACGTTCAATTAATAATATCGTTGATGCTACTAATTACGTTATGTTTAATATCGGTCAACCACTTCACGCTTTTGATGCTCAGAAATTAGGAGAAAAGAATGGAAAGCGACACATTGGCGTAAGAACATCACGTGAGGGGGAAGTAATAACGACACTTGATGGGGCAACCCACAATCTTTCAAAAGGCACACTTTTAATTACCGACGCGGTTGGAAGTAATGTGCTTGGTATTGCCGGAATAAAAGGTGGTAAACATGCAGAAGTCACTACTGAGACAACAGATATCGTTATTGAAGCGGCTCATTTTAATCCTGTTGCCATCAGACGAACCTCTCGAGAACTTAAATTACGCACCGACGCTTCATTGCGGTTTGAAAATAGACCCTCATCACACTTAACACGATTCGCTCTGCAGGAAGTGGAGGAACTTATTAGTACCATCGCGGGTGGTGTTTTAAAAGGTGGAACGGACTTTTACCCCACCCTTGAGGAACCCGTTACGGGGCCAGTTACTGTTTCAGAGATCAACACTCTCTTAGGTACGGAAATGGTCGAGAAAGATGTTGTGGCAATTCTAAAGCGCCTTGATTTTACCTATACAAACCGTCGCGATAATTTTACTATCACAGCACCTTTTGAACGCAGTGATCTTCATATAAAAGAGGATTTTATTGAGGAGGTAGGGCGTATATATGGTTATAAGAAGATCACGGCACAAAATTTGCCACTACCTCCTGAAAAGCCACGTATTAATAAGCGGTTCTATTATAGTGAGAGAATCCGTCGGGCACTTATTGAGCAGGGCTTTTCCGAAGTTTACACATATACATTATGTGATGAGGGTATTGTAGAGCTTGCAAACCCGCTTGCTGCTGATAAGTCTGCCCTCCGGGTAAGTCTAAAGAATGGCCTTACGGAGAGTCTTAAACTTAATGAAAAGAACGCTGCATTTTTAGGTTTAGATACAATAAAAATATTTGAGCTTGGTATGGTATTTACCAAAGAAGAAGAATCTCTCGAATTAGGTATAGGTGTTCTTTCATTTAATAGCAAAAAGAAGCAAGAATTTATTAAAGATACGTTTGATGATTTAGAAAAAGTATTAATGCAGGCTCTCGGCAGTAATGGTGTCAGTGGTAAGATCAACGACAACGTCTTTCTACTCAATGTTGATGATCTTATCAAAACACTCCCTGAACCGGTAGCATATGAGTCTCTCTTTGAGGAGCCACAAAAGGTAACGTATAAAACACTTTCTCCGTATCCGTTTGCATTGCGTGATATCGCTGTGTGGACCCCAGAAGGGACAAGGGAAGATGATGTCGTCGCAATAATGTCACAAGAATCAGGAGATTTGCTCATTAAGAATTTTCTGTTTGATAAATTTGAAAAAGATGGAAGAATTTCTTATGCTTTTCATTTGGTTTTTCAATCTTCTGATAGGACACTCACCGATGACGAGCTATCGGTTATCATGGAGCGTATGACGAACGTCCTTAATGGCCAAAATGGGTGGGAAGTTAGGTAGTTAAACGAAGCTTCAACCGTCTTGCTTTTGCTCGGTAATCTCCCCCTTCAATCCACAGAATCCCTTTTATTTTAAGGGAATTTTGGTATAATACCGTATACAAGGGTATTGAATCCTTTATTATTTTTATGTCTAAAAAAGTTTCTAGCTCAGATACAAAAAAGCCCAAAGCGCGCTCCTATAGTGCTGCTGATATCACCATTCTTGAGGGGCTTGAGCCGGTGCGCAAGCGCCCCGGTATGTATATTGGTACGACTGGTCTTGACGGACTTCACCATCTTATTTGGGAAGTATTTGATAATGCTCGTGATGAGGCTATGGGTGGTTTTGCGAATGATGTTGAAGTTGTACTTTTGCCAGACAATCGTATTCGTGTCACCGATAATGGCCGTGGTATTCCTGTTGACGTACATAAGCAAACAAAAGTCTCAGCTCTAGAAACTATCATGACAACGCTACATGCAGGTGGCAAATTTGGTGGTGAGGGATATAAAGTTTCCGGAGGTCTCCACGGTGTTGGTGTATCTGTTGTGAACGCACTGTCCGTTTATACAAAGGTTATTGTACACAGAGATGGGGGAGAGTATATGCAGGAATATATTCGTGGCAAGAAAAAGGCACCCGTAAAGAAAATAGGAACATCAAAACGTACGGGTACAATTGTGACCTTTGAACCAGACACTGAAATATTTAAAGAAATAGCATTCGATTGGAATAAGATTGTTTCGCATTTGCGTCAACAAGCATACTTAGTAAAGGGATTGCGTATTACGATCATTGATGCTCGTCACTATACTGAAGTACTTTCTCCCGATGCTGTTTTCTATCTTCGAGATTACAATCTTGAAGTTCCAACCATGACATTTTACTTTGAAGGGGGCCTTCTCTCTCTTGTTCGTTTTTATAACCAACATCAGAAATCAATCCATAAGAATATTTTTTATGTTGAACAAGACCTTGATGAGGTTGCTGTTGAGGTTGCACTCCAATATGTCGATGATATTTCTGATCGTATCATGGCATTTGCAAATAACACCTATAATGCTGAGGGAGGAACGCATATTACAGGCTTTAAAACAGCTCTCACAAGAACACTCAATACATATGCGAAGAAGAATAATCTCATTAAAAACGGAGATGAATCATTTACCGGAGATGATGTGTTAGAAGGTTTAACAGCGGTAGTATCGGTTAAATTACGGGAGATCCAATTTGAAGGCCAGACAAAGGCAAAACTTGGAAGCGTGGAAGCACGAGGTGCTGTAGAAACCGTCTTTAGCGAAGCGTTTAATATGTTTCTTGAAGAACATCCTGAAGATGCTCGTTTTATAATTGGTAAAGTAACCCTTGCATTTAAAGCAAGAAAGGCCGCTAAAGCAGCTAAAGATAGCGTTTTACGAAAGGGCGCACTTGAGGGCATGACTCTTCCTGGTAAACTTGCAGACTGTCAGTCACGCTCAGCAGAAGAGTCGGAACTTTTCATTGTAGAGGGAGATTCTGCGGGCGGTAGTGCAAAAATGGGGAGAGACAGAAGAACACAAGCTATTTTGCCTCTTCGAGGTAAGATTCTTAACGTTGAGCGTGCTCGGCTCGATAAGATGCTTGCATCAACAGAAATAAAAGCACTTGTTGTCGCCCTTGGGACAGCAATTGGTGACGTGTTTGATCTAAGCAAATTACGATATCATAAAATTATTATTGCGACGGATGCAGACGTTGACGGTGCTCACATCAGAACACTTCTTTTAACACTCTTTTTCAGACATTTCCGCCAAGTTATTGATGGAGGTTTCCTTTATATTGCGCAACCGCCACTTTATAAAATAAAGCGAGGCAAGGATATTACCTATGTTTACAATGAAGAGGAAAAAGTGAAACTTATTGGTGGCGATACTGACCTTATGGAAAGCGGGGAAGAAGATGAGGGCAGAGAAGCAGGGTCATCTGAGGAAAGCCTTGAGATTCCTAAAAAGGGTCAAAAAGTATCTGTTCAGCGATATAAAGGTTTAGGCGAGATGAATGCTGAGGAGCTGTCAGAGACAACCATGAATGCTAGTCGAAGAGTGCTAAAACAAGTTACCATTGCGGATGCGGAAGAAGCGGATAGAGTTTTTGATATTTTAATGGGCAGTGATGTAGCCCCTCGAAAGTCTTTTATTCAATCAAATGCGAAAGAAGCGACGCTCGATATTTGATATCAAATAAGGAAAAACAAAAAGCCGGATCAAAGTCCGGCTTTTTGTTTTATCCTATACATTGTTACTTATTTGAATAACACAAAACTTTCTGCGACATTATTTGATCTGTTTAATTCAGATACAACATGTTCAGTATCTATGTTTATAACAACATGCGCTGTTGCTGTTGAACGATTAATGCTATCGAAACCAAGGGTGTACTCAACGCGCTCCCCAGGGTACAGTGTTGTTTGTGTTTCTGTTGGCCGATATACATAGGTGCCGGTTGAAAGAGGGAGGTCAACAATAAATGACCATTCTCCAGAAACCTTTGTTCCATTATTTTCAACTTGGAAGCGAACAGCAGCTCTATCATTTTCTCCTACAGGACCTGGCGTGAATGCATTTGTTGCTTTATCAACAAAACCAGTTGCAATAATTGCAACAACAAGGTCTGGTGTTCCTTGAGGATCGGAAATACGAACAGGGCTTACTCCACCTGTGTTTCCGCTGATAGCGCTCACTTCATTTTTTGGTGTTCCGGGGAGTGGTTGTACGGGGTTCTTTACTTCAGTATCAGGATGATCCGTTTTTACGAGAGATGTGCCACTTAACTTAGTATTTGTAACAGTGAGTGTCGTTGAGCCCTGTACAGAAGCATTTTCAGTTCCATTAGGAATAAACGAAATGAACACAGAGACATCAACAAACCGGTTACGGGTGGAAATGAACGTTAGAGGTAAAATATTAGTGTCTTGCAGGATCGCGAAAGATGCACCACACGGCACGGCTACGTATTTCCCTTCAATGGTCTCTGCTTCTACGGAGACATCCTCTTCGCATGTATAACTAAAGAAGTAGTTACCGTGGTGTTTTGTAGTATGTTTCCAAGAAAGTATAAATTCCTTTTCAGATTCAAGATTATGAGTATCAATAGTAAACTCAATATTCTCTCGTTCCCCAGCCGGTACAAAGATTGAGGTTAAGCTTTGAACAGCTGCTAAAAAAGTATGTGGAGCTAACTGAACAACTTTTGTTCCTGCCCATACGCCACCGCTTAGTAACGCAACAAGGCCAATAATTGCCAGTGCTTTAATCGCAAAAGATACCAGCGATGTATTATCTGGTGAGGCATTAGTTTCTGTAGAAGGTGCCGAAGTAGTGACACCACCGTCTACGTTTGGTGTATTTTCTAGCTGTTCATTCATGTTTTTGCTACAGGATCGTAAAATGTCCTGCTATAAAATAATTATAGGATGGCCTACTATTACCATATTAAACATTTCTTGTCAAGTTTCTCGCAGGGTTTCTTTTAGATCACTAAATCGTTTGGCTGGCATAAAATCTTGACTTTTCTATAATTTGATGTAAAATATAGCCCACCATGAATGAGCGAGAACAATATAATACTCCTCTACTTCTAACGATAGCTCGAAATATACGCTATAAGCGATGGATATTTGCGCGGTCTTTTTTTACCGTTTTTATCATTTCCTTTTTTCTTTTATATGGTGTGGGAGTAACTCCTGAAAAACAAGAAAATATTGTAACTGAGAATACTGCTGTTGATATCGTTCATGCATCTAGTACACAGCCAGCTATTCAATTAGAGTCCCACATAGTTCAGAGTCATAGTATGGATGTAGTTCCTCTACGCATTGTGATTGAGTCTGTTGGTATTGACGCAGTGATATTGAATCCACAAAGTCGAGATATTGCTGTCCTCGACGATGCTCTATTGTCGGGTGTTGTTCGCTATCCTGGATCTGGCTTATTGAATGATGAATCGAACATGTTTCTTTTTGGGCACAGTTCATATCTTCGAACGGTGCATGATCAAAACTTTAAAGCGTTTAACGATTTACAAAAAGTGGAAAAGGGAGACATGGTACGTGTTGAATCAACAGACACTGTGAATGTTTACAAAGTTGAGACCATCCGCTTAATCGATGCTGATGAGGCACTTGTTGAGCTCTCGCATAGGGAAAAGAAGCTAACACTTTCAACCTGTAATTCCTTTGGGGCACCGGGAGAGCGGTATATTGTTGAAGCACGTTTTGTTGAGAGCTATGCTCGATAGAATCTTGACAAACATTGATTTTCATGTATAGTTTGTTCGTTCTCTGGTGATGAGAAGTTTGGGCGTATAAATTTCCAAACTTCTCCTCGGCAGGCGAGGGGTGTTCTTAGAAATTCAGGATTAAGGAGAACGTGACATGAGGCGCTTTACATTTTTGGCTTTCGCGCTTCTGTGCGCGTTGGTCACTACGATCTCATCTGCCTCGGCAGGCGAACCGTTCAAGTGGAAATATGTGGGGGGTGACCCCTACAAATGCCCGGCCTGTACGGATGAAAAGGCCATGGAGATCTCAAGGATTCCGTTCCAAATTGCCGCAGAGCTTCTCCATCAAGTGGAGGACGAACGGCAAGGAAAGAAAAAGGTCGTCCGCGGAGAAATCCGTGGAGGCGATCACTTCGATTCAGTAACGTTCGGCATGAAAATGCCAGGCGTGAAATTCAATGTCGACGCCACCTTCGACGGCGCATTCTTCACGAATGCGTATTACGTGGGCGAGTGGACGTTTCATCACGTCTACGCCTGTGGTAACTGGACGGCACAACAAATCGGGAAACCGATGCGTGTTGCTCCTACCGAAACACCCGATCGGGATCAGGTCGTACAATTCACCTGTCCTGTCGCGCCTTAAGAAGGGACCAAGTCATGAGAATTCTTGCGATACTTCTGGTGCTTGCGCTTGGCGCTTGCGCCGAAAACGAAACACTTCTCCCATTCGTCTTGTCGAGTGGGGGAGCAATAGACGTAGTTGTTGCTCCTGTTTCGACGACGAAGAGTCGGTGTGGGGGCGAGTTCAGCCAGAAGGGCTGTATCCGCCTGCACATGCTGATTCTCGAAGATGATGGCTCGTCTTCAGTTCAGGCGCTGAAAAGCGCGGAAACGGCAACGGCCTATGGCGAGGCAGCAAGCAATTTCGTCGAAATGAGGAATGCTAAGAATAAGAAGCTTCCCATTTTTGGCGGACGGTGCGTTAAACACCGTCTCTATCTTTGGGGGATGAACCCCGGGTTCAATCCAGGGGACATCATCTTCTGGGATCGCAACAAGGATCTACGACGAGTTGTCGTGCTTGATTCAAGCACGACGCCGGTGCCGCAGGCACCCGCATCGGCTGGGCTTGGCCAAGTTGATGCCATCGTTGAAGCTCAAGTCTGTGGCGAGGGCGGATTCCAGTTCGACTGGAGGAGCATCAACGTCGACAAGACGTACATGCTCATCTGTCCGTCTCCAGAAATAGACGAACTGGAGATTCTCGCACCAAGCAGGGGGACATGGCCCACGGCGGGTATTCACATCCGTCCTATCGATTGGATGGATTTCTCGCGACACAAGGTCGCGGGTTATCTTGACGGCGAAGGATGGGAGTACGTCCTCCTCCCAATAGTTGTCGAGGTTGTCAATATTCCTCGGTGACGGAGCAACCTGAATTTGTTGTGAACCCCCGTCGCATGTACTTTTCAAGTCTTGCGACGGGTGGCTCACTTTTTTCTAAAGACAATTAAGTAAACTTAATTATGACAAAGCAAAATAATTATAAACAAAAGAATAAAAAGCGGTTAATTGCTGTCGCTTTTGTTTTCTTACTTATGGTTACAGCGTTTTCATTCTCAAGTATACTTTCTTTTTCATATTCGAATAATAATGCGGGTTATTTAAATGTAACAGCAATTGCGCACGCTTTCGGTGGAGGTGATGACAGTGATTCTGGTGAATCAGATGATGGAGGTGGGGATCAAGGTAATGACGGGGATAATGACACACCTGTAGAAGATGGTGGTACCGGTGGAGCACCTGGTCCCGGCTGTTGTGATACTCCAAGTGATGAACCTGTTGAAGACGGTGGCTCAGGTGGTGCCCCTGGTCCTGGTTGTTGTGATACTCCAAGTGATGAACCTGTAGAAGATACTGATTCTGGTAATGATTCAAATCCCCCAACTCCTCCTGTGCCACCGACACCTCCAACACCTCCTACCCTCCCAACACCCCCTACGCTAACATGTACACTTACAGCTTCTCCAACATCCATTGTCAATGGAGGCTCTTCAACACTTACCTGGACATCGCAGAATGCTGTTTCTGGAATTATAAATAATACTATTGGAACAATTACACCCGTTTCAGGGGGTTCTGTATCTGTATCGCCATCATCAACAACAACGTTCACTGCGACATTTACAGATGCTACATCAGGAACAATTGATTGTATTGTTACTGTCACCATTACATCAACCCCCCCAACACCTTCTTCTCCTGTATGTACACTAACAGCAGATCCAACCTCTATTACATTAGGTGATCAGAGTACAATAACGTGGACATCGGGTAATGCGACAAGTGGTGTCATTAATCAAGGTGTTGGCGCCATCTCACCTGTTGCGTCAGGATCACTGTCAGTGTCTCCAACTGTTAATACAACGTTTACCGCAACGTTTACCGGCTCTGGTGGATCAGTTGACTGTGTTGTGTCAATAAATGTTACATCAACATCCACCCCACCAACACCTCCTACCCCCCCAACCCTAGGTTGTACTGGTAATTGTGGTGGAGGCGGAGGTGGTGGTGGCTTTGCGCCTCCACAAATTGTGCTTACAAAGTCAACGCCGACAGCTGAACCGCTCGCCTTTGTATCACTTTCGCAAATACCTTATACTGGCATTCCTCTTGGTCCGGTAGGTACAACACTTTTCTGGACCATGCTTATTCTTTGGAGTGGCGTTATTGCGTACGCTATGTCTGTAAAAGGTATTGGCCCAGCTTCTCTTTTCTCATGGATCATGGAGAAAAAGAGGATTTTAGTAGAGGATACATTTAGTGGCGAATATATAAATGCTCATGGCGAAGATCTCTCGTCACATTACGGTTATGCATCTCAAGGAGGAGTGATTCTTCCACACTATAACAAAGTGTACAGTAGTGACTTTATCAACAATGGCACTGAGACAAAAAATAGTGCGGTCACCACAGGAACAGAAGCGGTGCTACAAGAACGTATCAAAGACAGCGCCATTCTTGAGGATATACTTATTTCAGATGGGGGAGTAAATCTCATTCTTTCTCTTACTCATGGTGTTGAAACGGACGCTTTGTTACTTCTTAAGAAAGCAATTGATGAAGCTCGTGTGTCATACCCACGAGAAGATGGATGGATTCATCTTAATAGAGAACGATTGCAGACACTCCTTGGGGTGACTGATCGTGACACTTCGCGTACACCACAAGAGACTCATGTTGTTCCTGAAGATTTACCATTTGATAGCAATCAGGATCCTATTGCTGGTTCCCCCATAAATACTCCTCTACAGAATGAAGACGCTTTTCTACTTATTGGGTTTATGTGTGATGGTAGGGAAGATAAAGTGTTTGAATTTTTGCGTTCGCTTCAGTCAAGTGGCCGACAAGGTCGCGATGTCCTTATTGAAGTACTACGTATTCTCGACGAGGTGCACCAACAGCGTCTTGAGGGTGGCCGTATAGCGAATACGTCTGTTTCCGAGCGTGTGGCAAAGTTTTCAAACAGCGACATCGAAGAGCTCATCCAATTACTTACTCGTGGTGTTGATTATTCATATCAAGAGTCATACATGGGCACCAAAATGGCTTTTGTGCGAGCACTAGATTACCTAAAAAGGAGATAATTAGTTACAAAAACCACACACCTATACATTTGTATGGGTGTGTGGTTTTTGTCTTAACTCTTACGCTTTAGTTTTTATTTCGTCGAGTAATTTCTTAAGGAGTTCTTCGATTGTTGTAGTACCAAGGTTCCCTTTGTCCCTGCTTTCAAGTGTAACTGATTGGTTCTCTATTTCTTTATCACCAACAACAAGCATAAAGGGGACTTTCTCGAGTTTTCCTTGGCGTATTTTTTTTCCGAGTGTCTCATTACTCTCATCAAATTCTGCACGAATATTATGCTCTTTTAATTTTCCACATGCATTTTTTGCGTATAGAGCATGCTTTTCACTAATAGGGAGTATCTTCACCTGTACCGGTGAGAGCCATAATGGGAAATTACCTCCTAAATGTTCAATAAGCACCGCTGAAAAGCGTTCAATTGAACCCATGACGGCGCAATGAATCATTACCACTCTTTCCTTTTCTCCCTTTTCATTAGTACATGTTAAATCAAATCGTTCCGGCAAATTCATGTCCAGCTGTATCGTAGCAACTTGGTGTTCTCTCCCAAGGGAATCAGTTGCCATAAAATCAAGTTTTGGTCCGTACATAGCCGCTTCTCCTGGAGCAATAAAGTAATTTGCTTTACGTTCTTCTGCTATTGAACGAAGTGCTGTTTCGGCATCCTCCCATATTTTTTTTGTTCCAAGATATTTTTCAAATGTCTCCGGATCGTGGAAAGAAAGTCTGACACGAAGATTAAAGTTAAATGTTTTATAAAAGGTATCAACAATATCCCAAATTGCAAAAAATTCGTCATGAACCTGGTTGTGCCGACAAAATATATGAGAATCATCTTGCGTGATTGAGAGTACGCGAGTGAGTCCACCAAGTTCTCCTGATTGCTCATCTCGGTAGACCATTGTTGTTTCTGCATATCGTTGTGGCATTTCTCGATAACTATGAGGCTGTCGCGCGAAAATCTGCGTATGGTGAGGGCAATTCATCGGCTTAAGAGCAAACTCTTTTTCTTCTCTTGTTTTGATTCTAAAAAGTTGATCGTCAAACTTTTCCCAGTGCCCGGATGTTTCGTAGAGGTCTCGTTTTGTAATATGAGGTATGGTTACACCCTGATAACCATATTTCTTTCGTAAACTCTGTACATACATATCTAGTTCACAACGCAGGACAGTCCCTTTGGGAGTCCACAAAGGTAAACCGGGGCCAACTAACTCTGAAAAGGTGAAAAGGTCAAGTTCTTTCCCTAATTTTCTATGATCACGTTTCTTTGCTTCCTCCCTCTGTTCAATGTATTCGTCAAGTTCTTTCTTGGTATCAAAAGCAAGACCGTAAATACGTGTCAGCATTTTATTCTTTTCATCGCCACGCCAGTAAGCTCCAGCAGTATGAGAAAGCTTAAATGTATCAGGTTTGATTTCTTTTGCTGGATTCTCACTATGTCCGCCACGGCAAAGGTCACGAAATGTTCCTGATTGGTAAATAGTTAGTTTTTCGCCATTTGTCGCCAGCTCATCAATAAGTTCTGTTTTATAAGGGTTCCCACTAAATTCTTTTAATGCCTCGTCTTTTTCTAATTCATGTCGCTCAAATGCATTCCATGTTGGAAGAAGTTCACGCATTTTTTGTTCTATCTTTGGGAGATCATTCTCTGAGAAAGGAGCGGAGAATTCAAAATCATAGTAAAAGCCATTTTCTATAGATGGTCCAATAGCTCGCTTTGCATTTGGATATAGTTCTGCTACCGCTGCAGCAAGGAGATGTGCTAGAGAGTGATGTTGCTCTTTTCGTTTTCCTTTGGTTTCCATATATCGGCATTATAGCAAGTAATTTGAACAAGACGAACCCCCGGTATTTTCCGGTTTTCCAAGATGTCAATTTAATTAGAGAGCTTTGATCGCTTCAACAATGACACTCTTTTCACCGTTTCGTCCTGACATACGCCCTTTAACTGCAATACATTTTTGTGGTTCAAGAAGGTCTTGGTATAGTGTGAAGACTTTAGGAAAAACCACTACTTCAATTGAACCGTTATAATCAGCAATTCGTGCGAATGCCATTTTATCTCCATTTTTTGTGAAGATTGGTTTCATATCTTCTACAATACCAGCGATGATTGTTGTCATACCGTCACGGAGTGTTAGTTTCAGTTCCTCAATTGTTTTTGTACGCTTAGCAAGTTTTTCACGATATTGATCAAGTGGATGACCGGATATATAGAGCCCAAGGAGTTCCTTTTCCCATGACAATCTCTCTCCTTGTGTTGCTGGTGTGGTTTCTTCAAGTGAAAGCAGGCCATCAGTTTTTGCTTGTGGTAATGCCCCAAAAAGAGAATCTTGATTTTGCTGTGCTTGTTTCCCGAACTCTCTTCCGTAGGAGAGCAGGAGGTCAATGTTTGCAAGCATAGTGCCACGTTCGCCAAAGGCATCAAGTGCGCCGCATTTAATGAGTGCTTCGAGGGATTTCTTATTAAGATTTCGATCATGTATACGTTCGAGAAAATTCGCAAGCGAAGTATATTTTCCATTTTTTGATCGATTGTCAATAATAATATTACCAATACCTTCGCCAAAATTTTTAATGGAACGTAACCCAAAGCGAATTTTATGCCCTCCGTCTTCTGTGGTAATAGCTGTAAAATCGCTAACACTCTCATTAATGTCAGGGGGAAGGACTGTGATACCCATACGAGTACATTCTGTAATACTCTCCGATACCTTATCTACATCTCCTGAGTCGGCTGTGAGCACTGCCGCCATATAGAGTGCGGGGTAGTTTGCCTTCATATAAGCAGTTTGATAGGCCACTTTGCCGTAACTGGCGGCATGAGCCTTGTTGAAACCGTAAGCCGCAAAAGGTTCTATCAATTTCCACAATCGCTTTGCTTTATCGAGGGAGAGGCCACGTGCTATTGCTCCTTCTATGAATTTCTCGTGCTGTGCTTCCATCTCTTCGGGGATTTTCTTTCCCATAGCTTTGCGAAGTTTGTCGGCTTCAAGCCAAGAATACCCCGCCATTTTTATTGCTATCATCAATACATCATCTTGGTATGTAACGACACCATACGATTGCGCAAGGATATCCTCCATTCGTGGATCAAGATATGTTACAAGTCGAGGGTTGTGTTTACGCTCAATATATGAGGGTATGGATTCCATAGGGCCAGGTCGGTAGAGTGCAACCATAGCATTTATATCGTGGATAGTTGTTGGCTTAAGGTCCTTAAGGAATCGTGTCATACCGCTACCATTCAATTGAAAGAGCCCCATTGTCTCACCTCGAGTGAGCATCTCGTACGTTTTCTTATCATCAAGCGGAATATTCTCGATATCTACATCAATATCGTGCACACTCTTAACTCGTGTAATGGCATCAGCAAGGATAGCTAAGTTTTTGATACCTAAGAAATCAAATTTTAGAAGCCCCGCATCTTCAACCGCATGCATATTATATTGCGTGATAATGTGGCCTCCCTTGGGATCATATTGGAGTGGTACAAAGTCAGTCAATGGTGTTGGTGAGATAACAACACCAGCGGCGTGTACAGAAATATGTCGAGCACACCCTTCTATTTTTTGAGCAAGATCAATTATTTCTTTAACCTCTTTACTTTCTTTATATAGCTTTTTGAGATCCGGTTCAATCTCAAGTGCTTTCTTGATTGTCATGGGGAAACCCTGGGAACCAAATGGGATAAGTTTGGCTATTTTATCTCCAATCCCATAAGGGTGTCCAAGGGCTCGGGCAACATCTCGAACAGCCGCGCGTGCCATCATGGTGCCAAAAGTTCCGATCTGTGCAACCTTGTCGTCACCATATTTTTCTTTGGCATAGTGAATCACTTCGTCGCGTCGATTGTCAGCGAAGTCCATATCAATATCGGGTGCAGATGGTCGCTCAGGATTTAAGAAACGCTCGAACGGAATCTTGTAATCGATTGGATTTACATTCGTGATATGGGCAAGATAGGTAACAACAGAACCAGCAACAGAACCGCGAATGGTCGTAAGAATATTTTTCTTGTGCGCGTAGTTGAGAAGGTCGGCAACGACAAGGAAATACGCAGCATAACCCTTATTTTTTATAATGTTGAGTTCGTACTCGATACGCTCAATTAGCTCCTTTGTTTTTTCAAGATTGCGTGTGGTAAGACCAGAATAAACAATTTCTCGCAGTTCCTTATCGGGGGTACGTTTATCGGGGAGCGTTAGGTGGGGGAAAACCCAATTGCCAAGTTCGAGCTCAAGTATGCAACGGTCAGCTATGCGTTTTGTATTATCAAGTGCGTCAGGTATGTCTTTAAAATAATTTTCTGCTTGCTTGCTCGAGATGAACGAAAAATCCTCCCTATTGTTATTTAGACCCCCTTCATTTCTTAAGTCACTTCCGGTTTGTATTTTAATAAGTGTTTCTCTCGCTGTTCGATCTTCTGGCTTGATATAGTACACATCGTGGGTGGCAACAAGTGGTACTTTTTCTGCGCGCGCAAGTTTCTGTATCTCGTTTTGGATTTCTTGGTGCCCCTCTATTTCTGGGTGGTGTGTGATTTCAAGAAATATATTGTTTTCTCCAAAAATTCCTTTGTACGACGTAATGATATTCTTTGCTCGTCCCATGTCATGTGCTTTAAGTGCGTGCGTTGTTTCTCCAGAAAAAGAGGGAATAATCGCAATGAGTCCCTCTTTGTATTTTGTAAGAAGATCTGCGTCAACACGCGGTTTGTAGTAGAAGCCCTCAAGATATGAGCCCGTTACTATTTTAAGTAAATTTTTATACCCTTGTTCATTTTCTGCAAGCAGTATGATGCGTGTACGTTGATTGTCGATCCCTGGTTCCTTGTCGAAGCGTGTTCTGGCGGCGACATAGGTGTCTGTTCCTATAATTGGTTTTATACCATTTCGCTTACATGTTTTGTAAAATTCAATTGCACCATAAAGGTTGCCATTATCTGTTAATGCCAAAGCCTCCATCCCGTCTGCTTTCGCGGCTTCTACGAGCTCTGATATTTTAGGAAGTGCATTCAACAGAGAATAGTGGCTATGTGCATGAAGATGGACGAATTTACCCATAGAATTTTAGTTATTTTATTATACCAAATAGTATCGATGTGGATTACAGACGAAAATAAGTATCCAATCGAGATGGTATAGTAAAGAAATCAGTTATGTTTGGACGTATACTACCAACTCATATTCGTTATATTGCTGGTATTGACGAGGCTGGGCGTGGTCCGCTTGCAGGACCGGTTTCTGTTGGCATTGTTGTTGTCCCCATTACTATGGGTAATCATATCGAGCAATCTCTTGAGGGAATACGAGACTCAAAAGCACTTTCACCACAAAAACGATCATGGTGGAGAAGTGAGGCCGCTCATCTTTCAAAAAAGAATGTCATAGAATCTGCAACTGCGCTCGTGGGATCTTCCTATATTGATAAGGAAGGCATTGTTTCTGCCATCCATTTGGGTATTTCTAGAGTAATTACACGTCTTGCTATTTCTCCTCAAAACACACTTGTGCTTCTCGATGGTGGGTTAAAAGCACCACATGTCTTTAGATTTCAGGAAACTATTGTACGGGGAGACAGTAAAGAACCTTTAATTTCCCTTGCTTCTATTCTTGCCAAAGAAAGAAGGGACATATATATGATTAATCTGGCACCAAGATTGCCCGAGTATGCCTTCGAACAACATAAAGGTTATGGAACGAGTGATCATATAAAAAGAATTAAAAAGTATGGCATGTCTCCAATCCACAGAAAAGATTTTGTGCATTTGTAGTTGCTAGAAATGCATGGTATAGTCTTTTCTGGCTGTTCCTAAAGGGAGAGGCCTTTAACTCAGGAAAAAGAGAGGTTCTCGTGCGTACTGATCAAATTGGAAACACAGGATTAGAACCTGTGAATGGCGAGACGACACTCCTTGCCAACCTTCTTCGAACGAAGTATGAGCGTACCGCTCAGGCTGTTGGGGGGAGAGAACACCTTCAGGGTCCACTTTGCACTAGTTTTGTTGCGGTTCGGGTCAAAAAAGAGGGGAAAACAGACATCTTGCCTGTTTTTGGCTTTCGTGGCCCACTTGCTCTTGCTCAAAGAGCTCTGGAGAAGATGCAAAAGAGAGGGGTAATCCCTCCTTGGGTTTTTGAAGACGACCACACGTTGCTGGTCATCCCCAACCCCCTTCCACGGGCAGAACAATTTTTGGAGAAGGCAGTGGCAGCCTGAAGTCCGGCGACGGGGCGCGCTTATTGGAAGGCGCGCCCCCAAACTATTTATATACCTTGCAAAAACACTTTAAATACGTACAATACTCTACATGTCAGTTCGAATGCGACATACGCGTGGGCACACGGGAAACCGGCGTTCACACCATAAAGTTGCTTTACCACGGCTCACAAAAGATTCTGAAACGGGGGAATTTCATGTGCGCCACCGAGCAAATATGACAACCGGCCGTTACCGAGGGCGTGTTGTTGTTGATATTGCTCGTCAAGAAGAGAAGAAACTTGGAAAAGCGCGTCGCAAAGATCTCGAGTCTAAGGGAGATGGCGATAAGCCACAAGAAGATCAAAAGCCCATTACACCCGAAGAACTCTCTAAGCATTAAAAACTAGATTTTAAATTAAAGTCGCACCTCTTTTTTGAGGAGGTTTTACACTTGCGCAGTATACTTTTACCGTGTAGTGTATTAGCAAATGGCGAACCGGCACCTTTCGAGAAGCATTGTATTACAAACACTCTTCGAACTTGATTTCGGCGGTACAAGTCGAAATGAAGCGAAAGTAGTGCTTACCAACAATGCTCAAGAATTTGCTCCCGGTTTAGGAGATTTTCCTTTCATGGAGAGCCTCCTTTTAGGTATTCTTGGCAAACAAAAAGATATTGATCTTATTATCGGGAAGGCAGCTCCTGAGTGGCCTCTTGAAAAGATCTCTGTTGTTGATAGAAATGTTCTACGCCTCGGTCTCTTTGAGTTGCTGTTTTCTGATCGCACTGAAGTGCCAGCAAAGGTAGCCATCAATGAGGCGATCGAACTTGCAAAATCATTTGGAGGAGATAATAGTGGCCGATTTGTTAATGGTGTTTTAGGTGCTGTTTACAAAGAGCTTGGTGAACCAGGGAAAAACGAGACTTCAAAGAAAAAAAAGAAGAAAGAAGTCCCCTTTGAGGAAATGCCCATTGAGAAACTAGGAGGTGCTGTTGTTTATACCCACGAGAGAGGTGATGTGTACTTAGCACTCGTCCATGACATTTTTGGGCACTGGACGCTTTCAAAGGGGCAC
>Ga0209542_10005749_pt1 | contig 24550 bp, 22 predicted proteins | sample RifCSPhighO2_01_FD_184028 | JGI IMG/M metagenome (GOLD analysis project Ga0209542, IMG submission 184028) | Soil microbial communities from Rifle, Colorado - Rifle CSP2_plank highO2_0.1 (SPAdes) (version 2) | ecosystem: Environmental > Terrestrial > Deep subsurface > Rock core/Sediment ...
ACGCCATCGCCAAAAGTACCCTCCTCCTCCTACTGCTTTTTCCAACCGCCTTCTTCTTCGGCGCTGTCTATACCGAGTCTTTTTTTCTTCTTTTGGTCGTCCTTGCCTTTTACCTGGTTCGAAAAGAGAAATTCTTTCTCGCCTGTTTCCTCGGCCTGCTCGCCTCAGCCACCCGCTTTGCCGGCATTTTTCTTTGGCCCGCTTTAATCTACGAAATGTGGCAGAATGCGCGCCGCTCCCCCTCCTTGGTCTGGCTGATACTACCGCCTTTGGGTCTTTTGGCTTACATGAAACATCTGTTGCTAAAAACCGGCGACCCATTTATGTTTTTGAAGACCACCCCCGATTTCGGCCCCAACCTTGTCATCTCCAAACTGATCCTCCTCCATCAGGTTTTTTTCCGTTACGCCAAAATGGTCTTCGGGAGCAACTGGACCAACCCCCTGTTTTTTGGCGTGCTCATTGAATTAATCGTTGGCATTCTCTTTCTGGTCTTAACAATTTTTGCCTTCAGGAAACTCCGCCGTTCCTACGCCTTGTATACCCTGCTTTCCTATCTCATTCCTACCTTTACCGGCACCTTCACCAATTTGCCCCGTTATGCCCTGACCATCTTTCCCGGTTTTATCCTCCTCTCGCTTTGGTTTAGTCAACAGCCCCCATTAATCAGGAGAGTCTATTTGGCGCTAAATTTATTCGCCGCCATCGTCTTGATTACTCTCTTCACCCGCGGCTACTTTGTCGGCTAGTTATTTCCCCTTGTCGACCTCTTTTTCTGCGGATTGGTCCGGTAGCCGATCAAAATCGGTTTTCCGTTCGGGTCTTTGATTTCGAATACCCGCTCTAAAAAATGTTCCTTAGCCTGGTCGGAGGAAATTGTTAGTTCGTCACCGACCAGGATTTGTTTGACATAGATATCTCTTTTCCATTCGACCGGCCGAAGTTCGATATTGGCAAGTTTATAACTGCCAGCCAGCGGTGAGTTGGTGTAGTATCTTTTGACGAATTCCGGGGAGAATTGCTTTTGGTATTCTGCCGGAGGATATTTCAGATAAAAAAGAAATCCAATATAGGTCGTCGGCGCCCTGGCAGTGTCAATGACAAAAGTTGTTTCCGGCTTACTCCTCACGATTTCGCTTAACTGCTCAACGCCATAGCTCCAATAGGCGGCCCGTTCCTTGGGAAACAGCACCCAGTATGATCGCCAGAACAAGAGCAGTGAGAATGCGGTCAGCAGAAAAAATATGGGTAGAAAAATCATGAGCCTCACTCTCTGGAGAATGAAGTCCAGGCCCAGGGCGATGATCAAAATCAGGGGCACTATCATCGGTAAAACTCTTTGGATAGAAATAAAATGGCCCGAAAAAGCCCCAGGAATCGGCGCCGTCAGTAGAAAAATAAGGAGGAATTTTCCACCCGTGGTTCTTGCTTTCAGATAGACCTGGTACAAACCAATCAGGAAGGGAATGATTAACCAGGAATAAAAAAGAGGGATCTCGGGAGCGGTGTGTTGCAGATTGATATCCGGCGAAATCCCAAAGAGCGCTCTGGGTGACAAGTAGGTCAGGAGTTGAGAGACAAAATCATTGACCATTACCATCAGGATGGGGTTGTCGAAAGTCGCGTTTTTGACCCAAAAAGCCTTGGTCGTCATTAGGAAAAAGTTAGGGATCTGGGTCAACAGCAGGATAACCGCCCCAATTAGCAGCCGCTTCTGGTTTGTCTTGGAAAAAAGTTCTTTTCTAAAGAAAATCGATATAACGAATAAAAAAAGCGGTACCAGGTATCTTTCGGCGTGGGCAACATATGTCGAAAGCGAAAGCAGAACCAACCCCAGCATCGACAGCTTCCGTCGGTCAAGACCCTCCCAGACAAAGAGCGCGCCCAAGGAATAGAGAAGATAGCCGAAAGTGACCTCGTAACCGATTCGGGCGTAAAAAATTATCCAGGGGCTGATTGCAAAAATGAAGGCGGCCAGCAGGGCCGTAGCCGGTGAAGTAAATAGCGCCAGTTTTCGGACAAAGCGGTAGATCACCAAGACTCCCACCAGCGTGGCAATCCCGGACAGCACCCGTAATGAACTGGCGGTCAAACCGAATAATTTGATGGATGGTATGACCAGGTAAACGTAAAGCGGCGGCGTATAGGCGCCAAAAAAACGAAACGCGAGGGGAAAGGGCTTGCCGAACTCGTCCCTGCCGGTCGTCATGATCGAATAAGCATTGTAGCCAACCGTCGCCTCATCATCGGATAAGCTGTTTGGTATTTTATCCAATTTGTAAAAATACAAAAATGCCGCACTCATGACAACCAGCGCCAAAATCAGATGTTCTAACTTAATTTTCATATTGCCCCAATAGCCACCTAATAAAGACCATCATCCCGTAAATTGTTGCCCCAATTATGATCGGAAATAAACTAATCGGACCCTTGGTGTTTTGTTGCCCGATAATTGTCATCAAACCAATCGGCAAAGCCGACAAAAAAAGTATTTGCTTAGGGTATCTCTTGATTGCGTCAAAGTATCCCCCCAAAAAGAAAGGTAACAGTAGGGGAGGGAAGTAAACCGTGAAGAGGCCAAAAAAGTCAAAAATATCGACGAAATTCTTTTCCAGTTTGAAATAAATGACTGCCTCTGGTCGTTTTTCGATGTGGTTGGCCAACCGGTAGGCCGAGGGCGGATATTCGTTCATCCGGCGTAACTGGGCGATCTTCTCCATTTCGGTCAATTGTTGGAAATCAGTCGCTTTTGTGTCTTTATATTGAATAAACATCAGTGTTAAAGTCAGAAGAAACGCGCCGAAAAAGAGGAAATTATATCGAAGCCAAGCCATCCCTATTATTATAATGCTAAACTATCAACGCATGAATATTTTCCTGGTCATTCCGGCTTTTAACGAGGGGGAGAGATTACCAGCTGTCCTCACAGGCGCGAGCCGTTTTTTACCCAAAGGAAAAATAATCGTTGTCGACGACGGCTCGCTTCAGCCAATCAAGACCAAAAGCGCCTTGGTCATCCGTCACCGGCTCAATCTGGGCAAGGGTGCGGCCATGAAAACCGGGGCCGAGTACGCTTTTGGGGAGAAAGCCGACGCCGTTATCTTTATGGACGCCGACGGCCAGCACGACCCCAAGGAGCTGCCCAACTTTGCCAGCCGACTGGAAAAAGGCTTCGACGTCGTCTTTGGTTCCCGCCAACCGGGCTTATCAGTTCCCTTGACCCGGTTATTGGGCAACAAATTTGCCTCGATCTACATTAACCTACTCTTTAATATCTATATCTCCGATATTCTCTCCGGCTACCGTGCTCTGACCAAAAAGGCCTATCGGTTACTTTCTTGGGAAAGCAGCCGTTATGGTGTCGAGACGGAAATCGTTGCCCGTTTGGGAAAGAATCTTCAGCGGTTGAAGTGGACCGAATTCCCCATCGAGACAATCTATATTGACAAATACAAGGGAGTGACCATAATCGACGCTATCAAAGTTTTAGTTAACACATTATGGTGGAGACTTTTTTAGGTATTCAGATCGTCGCTTTCGCGTTTTGTCTTTTCATGATTTATTTGTCTTTTGTTCACTACAAGCGGAAAAATCTCAGTTCCGGTGAATTCATCTTTTGGGTTTTTTCTTGGACGACCGTCCTCTTTTTTGCTTTTTTCCCCCGTGTTCTGGATCCTCTAGTTTCTAATCTTTTTGTTGCCCGCGCCCTCGATCTGGTAATGATCGCCGCTTTTGTTATCCTTTCTTATCTAGGCTTCCAGAATCATATTGGCGTCAAATCTCTTCAAAGACAAATTCAGGCTATAGTTTCTCAGCAAGCGCTCAAAAATGCCAAGAAAAAGAAATAAAACCAAACCTAAATCGCTCATTACCGGCATCACCGGTTTTGCCGGCTCGCACATGGCCGAATTGCTCCTCAAGGAGGGTCACGAAGTTTTTGGTATCGTTCGCTGGCGTTCCCGCCCGGACAATATTAATCACCTTAATGGCCGAATCCATCAGGTCGAGGCGGATTTATTAGATCTGAAATCTCTTCAGGACGTCATGATTGGCGTCCGACCTGATTATATTTTTCATCTGGCCGCCCAAAGCTTTGTTCCGACTTCCTGGACCTCTCCCGCCGTCACCTTGGAAACGAACGTCGTCGGCTCCTGTAATCTGTTCGAGGCCGTTAGAACCGCCCAAATCGACCCCACCATCCAGGTTGCTTGTAGTAGTGAAGAGTATGGCCTGGTCCATGAAAACGAGGTCCCGATCAAAGAAACCAATCCTCTCCGCCCACTCTCGCCCTACGCCGTGTCCAAGGTCGCTCTCGATTATCTGGGTTACCAATATTTCAAGAGTTATGGTCTAAAGATCATCCGCACCCGCGGTTTTAACCACGAAGGTCCGCGCCGGGGTGAGGTCTTTGTCACCTCCACTTTTGCCAAACAGATCGCCCTGATCGAAAAGAAACTCCAGGAACCGGTCATCCATACCGGCGATTTGTCGACCAAGCGAGACTTCACCGACGTTCGCGATATGGTTCGCGGCTACCTCCTGGCGGCCCAAAAAGGCGAGCCGGGTGAGGTTTACAACATCGCCTCCGGTAAGGCCTGGGTCATCAAAGACGTTCTTGATTATCTCTTGTCCCTCTCCAAAATCAAAAATATCAAGATCAAGAAAGATCCCAAACGAATGCGTCCCTCGGATGTACCAATTCTTTTGGGGGACGCCTCTAAATTCTGCCAAGCCACCGGTTGGAAACCGGAAATCTCCTTTAAAAAGACTTTGCGAGACACCCTCAACTACTGGCGCAGACGAGTCTAAAATGAAATTTTCCATCATTACTCCTTCATACAACCAGGCCCAGTTCCTGGAACAGACGATTAAATCAGTTCTTTCTCAGCGCGGACCATTTGAGCTGGAGCATCTCATCTTGGATGGGGGCTCGACCGACAGCTCAGTGGCCATCATCAAAAAATACGCCCAGAAATTTCCCGATGTCATTAAGTGGCAATCAAAAAAAGATAAGGGTCAGGTTGACGCCATTAACCAAGGACTGGAAAAGGCATCCGGCGACATTATCGCCTACCTTAATTCCGATGATTACTATTTATCTGGATCATTATCGAAAGTAGCGGAATACTTCGCCAGTCACCCCAATTGTCGCTGGTTGGTCGGGGACTGCGGCATTACTCAAAAGAATCTCGCCTGGACTTTTTTTATCAAACACCTCTGGCCGATTGACCGCCACCAAATTTTTCTCCAAACCTACAACACCGCCAATCAGCCGGCGGTTTTTCTCCGCCGCAGTTTAGTTAGAAAAGTTGGCTCTTTTAACCCAAAGTACCACTACGCTTTTGATTATGACTATTGGCTCCGTTGCCTTAAGTACGCTCTCCCCCACCGACTGCATCAGAAACTAGCTGTTTTCAGAATTCACCCTCTCTCCAAGGGTAACACCGGTTACCTGGACCAATTTAACGAGGATGCAAAAGTTGCCCGATTACAAACAAAAAACAAGAAAATTGCCATCTTGCATTTTATTCTTTCGAAGATTACCATCCTAATCTATAACCTTCTCAAGACATGACCAACCTAAGAAATAAAGAGATCTACATTAGCGGCGGCAACGGTTTTCTGGGTAGTCATCTGGTCGATCGACTTGTCGGCGAAGGCATTTCTAGGGAACGAATTGCCACTCCCCGGTCAAGTCGGTTAGATCTGCGCAATTTTGATCATGCCGTCGAAGCGGTTCGCGACAAACGAATAGTCTTTCATCTTGCCGGCAATGTCGGCGGCATTGGCTATAACCAGGAACATCCAGGCACTCTTTTCTATGACAATCTGATGATGGGTGTTAATCTGATCGAAGCTTGTCGTCAGAATGGGGGAGTGGAGAAACTTATTCTCGTCGGCACCATTTGCAGTTATCCGAAATTTACCGAACTGCCTTTCCGGGAAGAAAATCTTTGGCATGGTTTTCCTGAGGAAACGAACGCACCCTACGGCATTGCCAAAAAAGCACTGCTGATGATGGCCCAAGCCTATCAGCAAGAGTTCGGTCTTAACTCGATTTATCTCCTTCCCGTTAATCTCTATGGTCCGCGCGACCACTTTGACCCGCGCGTCAGCCACGTCATCCCGGCCCTGATCAAAAAATTCGTCGAAGCCCGAGAGCAAAAAGCCAAAGAGATGACTGCCTGGGGTACCGGTCGGGCTACCCGTGAATTCCTCTACGTCGAGGACGCCGCCGAAGGTATCACTCTGGCGGCTCAGGATCTTAATGAGCTCACCCCGGTTAATCTTGGTTCCGGCATGGAAATTAGCATCAAAGAACTGACCGAACTAATCGCTGACCTGGTGGGCTTCGATGGCGAAATCTTCTGGGACACCACTAAGCCCGACGGCCAACCCCGTCGCCGCTTGGACACCACCAAGGCCAAAGAACTTTTCGGCTTCGCGGCCAAGACCGATTTTCGGTCCGGCCTGGCAGCCACCATCGCTTGGTATCGACAAGCGCGTGATCATGCCTAAGAAAATCATCGTTTCTGTTCACGCTACCCTAATTATCTTCGCCCTCTTCACTCTTCTTTTTGGCCTAAAACTACGTTTTTCCAACCTCAATCTACCTTTTTGGGGCGACGAATACCAGACAATCAATGCCGCTAAGGGTATCGGTCGTTTGCCCGGTGAACCGAGCCTTACCCAAGCCTGGAAAATTCAGCGGTTAGAAATGATGCACCCCCCAGCCTTTATGGTCATGCTTCACTTTTGGTTGAAAGTTAACACCGCTACTGCCTGGATTCGCCTCTTGCCTTCGTTAATCGGCCTTATTGGTTTGGTCTATCTCATTAAGCTTGGGATCGAGTCTGAATTTAAGCTGACCCCAATACTTCTAGTTACTTCTCTAGCCACTGTTTCTTGGGTCTTTGTCCATTACTCGGAAGAAGTCGGCAGCTATAGCCTTTCAATTAGCGCTGCTTTTGCTCTTATCTATTACGTCATCTGTTATGTCAACCAATCTAGCCGGTCGAAGTTCATCAAGCTCCTCTTAGTCAGCCTAGTCAACCTCTTTGTCTACTTTGGCAGTTGGTTCTATTTACCCATTGTTGGAAGCACCATTTTATTTTTGGCGATTCAAAACAAAAAGTATAGTCATCTGATCAACTTCATCGTTATCGGCGGCCTGGTCATTACCTTTCTTTATTTCGACCAGCTCCAATATAAGTGGGGCTTTGCCACCTCGGGTTATCTCACCAGACACAAATTGAGTTCTGCTCCGGTGGCGGCCATGCCCGTCAAAGTTGTCAAAGACAATATTGATTACTTCACTTATGTTTTCGGAGCTACTCCTTGGTATGTTGATGCCACTTTTTTCCCGACCACCGCCCGTTTTGGTGCTAGTTTTACTTTCCAATATTATCTGAGTTTGACAGTGGTTGGCATAATCATGCTCGGTTACTATCTTTATCTGTGTCTAATTAATTCTCGCGACCATAAAGAATTCGTAAATCGAGTCTTGCCGCTCTATTTCTTGTTTGCCGTTTTGGCGGTAGTTAATCTTGCCTCGCTTGCCGGTCTCTACCCAATTGGGGCCGTTCGAATGTCTTTATTCTATGCACCGATTGTAATTTGGCTAACGCTGCAATTTTTTGATATGGTCGTCCAGCGGTTTAATTTAGTCTCCTTAATCATCATTGCCTTCATCGTCATGGCAATAATTAACGGCATGACTCGTCTCTATCGGATGCCCCAAAGGCATATTGGCAATAACGTTTTACAAGCTCTATACTATCCGTCATGAACTTAATTTCAAAAATCAAACTTTTCGCCATTGGCGGATTGTTGCTTCTGGCGATCGCACTTCTTTTATCTGATCGAGCCCTTCCTTCTTCCCCGGAACTATATAGCCTTAAGCGTCTCCAGGAAAAAATCTTCATGATTGTAAAAACCAATCCCAGGGATAAAGTTAACTACTACAACCTTTTACTGGATAAAAGACTTAACGAACTCATCGCCGTTGTTGGGAATAACCAATCAGAGTTAATTCTCACCTCAAGCCTAAGATACTCAACCACCGCTGGTTTGATGACTGAAATAATTAAAGCGCATCATTTAACTGATGCCTCCACCATCGCTCAGGAAAAATTTAAAGAGCATCAAAAAATGATTCGAAAATTGGATGATTCTTATCCCAAAGATGAAAATGAAGAATGGAAGTTTATCCAGGATGACTACAACTACCTAGCTATTTATTCGCAGCAACTTACCGACGCGTTTGGCAATGAAATCACACCCCAGTAGTTTTTTTCACCGCCATCACTTGTTTATCGACCCCGATCGTCGCAGTGGCTTGATTTAACCAAAATCATGTCGTCACTACCCGGAATTATGTTGTAAACCAGGGGTTGCCCGGGATATTTATCCAAAAAGGATTTTACGGACACCTTTTGGATATAAAGCTGGTCCCAGCACAGATCAAAGACCTTATCTGTTGGAATCGGATAAAGCTCATAAACCGGTCGTTTCAGAGCATCTTTTTCAACTGCAAACATACTTCCGTGCCAGTCAGGGCTTGTAGTCAACAGTATCGCCGGATCTTTCGCCCTACCCCATTCCCACAAGGTTGCTTTCTCAGCCGGATGCTCCTTAACAAAGGTCTCAAGCGCCGTAGTTTTTGTTATGGCCAAAGAGTTGGATCTTAAGTGATTGAACATATTGGACCTAACATGGAATAATAAAATTAGAATCAAGCCCATCATTAGAAATCTATTTAATCGGCTAAACAATGCCGATAATAAAAACACTAAAATCAAGTAATTAGCCAGCTGATAGTAGGTTAACGGATACTTGGCAAAAATAGCCACCCCCATCGTAAATATACCCACCAAGACTCTTAGCTGCCCCAAAAAAACGGATGTTAGTAGGGCTAAAACAACAACTAAAGCTAACCACGGTTCTTGATGATGGACAGCCAGAACTGATTGCTTGTAACTCAACCAATCAAAGATTGCTTTTTCACCACCGGCGTGAATTTCAGTACTGGTTAGTAACTTGATTACCCAACCAAACAAAAGAGGATATTTATCTCGAATCGGCCAAGTACCGGCTACAAAGCCAGTTGCCGCCGCTATCATGGCTATCAGAGAGTTCGCTAATCTCTGGCCTGTCGATAAGGACTTCAACGTAAAAGCTAAAGTTACCGAAGCCAAAACCAAGAACAGGTTGGTGAATTTATTTGCCACCGCCAGACCGGAAATCAAACTTAAAACAGGGATTAGATCAACCTCAGGTTTTTTCAAGAACCTAGCCAATAGCCATAACCAGACAGAGATCATCAGAAATGATAAAGTTTCAGGAGTGATCCCGGATCCGAGGCGCAAGACAGGAGAAAAGAGCAACATTACCGTCCAGGCAAGTAGTACTACTAGTTTTGAGTTGGTGATTGAATTCACCGCTTTCAAAAACAAAAAAACTCCCAGGCAAAAAACTATACCTTGCCACAAACGTAGATAAAAGAAAACAATGTCATAATGCCCCAACGACCAAAGAACAAAAGGGGTTTGGGCAATCAGCTTTGCGTAAATTCTCAAGGGCCACAATAAATATGCCAAAGATAATATGGAGGGTGTCCCCGGGTGATCGAAATACTGAATTTGGTGAGCTTTTATATACGATAGGGCATTGCCCACGTACATTACCTCTGGGTCAATCGAATAAAACGTCCCCTTCAAGCCACCGATCAAGATCGGTAAAACAGCCACCAGGCCAGCAAGCAAAGAAAATACCATCAAGAACCAAAACTCCTTTCGTTTTTCCACCTCCCGTACTATAGCATTTTACGACAAGATGCTATAAATTAGCCGAAAATGCCTATGCGTCAATACTACTATCGCTATCTCAACCGGACGATTAAATTTACGCAACCATCAATTGTATTAAAGAACACCATTGGTGATCTGATTGACATTCAAGGCACTTTCACTAAGTTGGCAAGAAAAGCCCATCCAGACGATCGTCTAATGGTCACCTATTACAATCACCTCTGGGAGCCGATTCTTAAGCTGGCGTCTTGGTTGGGTTGGCGTAAAAGGGTTGACGAGCAAAACTGGGTTAGTAACCAGGACCTGGCCAACCTCCTGTCGTTGTCCGGTTGGGAAACCATTTCTCACCGAACGAGGCTATTGTTCCCTATATACATCCCCCTTTTTTCCAAATTTATTAACTCCATGATTGCCCCCTTACCCTTAATTAATTCTTTATGCCTGATGACTTGGGCTGTCGCTCGACCCATACAAACAGCGAGAAAAGAATACTCGGTTTCGATTATCATCGCCGCCAGAAACGAAGAGAAAAATATCCCCAAGATTATTCCCTCCATACCCAAGTTTGGTAAATGGCAAGAAGTGGTCTTTATTGAAGGTCACTCCAAAGACAACACCTGGACAGAAATTGAAAAAGTAGCCAGCCAAAAGGGTCGAGTTATGGTTCAAGCTTTCAAGCAAAAGGGTATTGGCAAGGGTGACGCCGTTCGCCTCGGTTTCGAAAAAGCCAAAGGTGATTTGGTTATGATCTTAGATGCCGACTTAACCGTTGACCCCAAAGACCTACCAAAATTTTACGAGGTCATCGCCTCCGGGCTAGGTGAGTTCGTCAATGGCAGTCGCCTCGTCTATCCTATGGAAAAACAAGCCATGCAAACCATCAACAAAATTGGGAACGTCATCTTTGGCCTCCTCTTTAGCTGGATACTGGGCCAGCGCTTCACCGACACACTCTGTGGCACCAAGGTGCTTTTAGCCAGGGATTATCAAAAGATAAAAAGAGGCAGGCGCTTTTTTGGCGATTTTGATCCGTTCGGTGATTTCGACCTCATTTTTGGGGCCGTCAAGCAAAATCTAAAAGTAATTGAGGTCCCAGTTCGTTATCGGGAAAGACGATACGGCACTACCAATATCAGCCGTTTCAGTCATGGTTGGCTCCTGATAAAGATGACCTGGTTTGCTTTTCAAAAATTTATGCTTTAATTCTCCCTGAAGTTTAACAAGTGGAAGCAAACTCAAGTCGGAGGATCTCATTTCTGGCAATGGTCAGATTCGATGATTGAGATATCCTCGATCCCTGGCAACAAAGAGTATTTTAGTGATCTGTCAGCATATTTAGTCATAAAAACGGGTGCCGAAACTGTTTGGATATAAAACTTGTCCCAACAAACATCAAACACTTCCTTTAATTCCCGGTTGTTTATTTTTATCTTCTCCATATCGGAAGTTATTGCCAACAGATCAGGTCGATATTGGCTCAATTCCTTATCGAAAGTCCCGCCAGCCCAATCCCGCCCCCACAAAAAAGAAAAATCACTAACCCTTGCCCACTCCCAAAGAGTTCCTCTTGAAGCTGGATGTCGCCGGACGTATTCTTCCAACCTCGCCGTATTGATCATGGCCTTAGTGCTTGATTGAGTGTAATAACTCAGGTTAGTAAATACCATAGGGAGCAAAACTACAGGGATGACAATAGCCAATAGCCTAGACGTTCTAGTTAATAATGCTGAAGCAACAAACAACACCAGGGTGTAGTTAACTAGTTGGTAATGGCTTAGAGGATACTTGGCAAAAATGATGATGCCACCCATCACTATAATGAAAGCTATTGTCAGAGGGGTGATTAATTTTTGTTTCCATTTCACAATCGAAACGAGTAACCAAACTGATGTTGCCGCAGTTATCCAGGCTGGCCAATAATCCTGGTGGAGCAATGATGACACTGACTTTAAATAGGCGGTTAAATCGAAAATTGATTTTTCCCCACCACCGTGAGTACCAGTGGTTGTAGCCAAGATGGAAACCCAACGAAACAAGTTAGGATAAGTATTTCTAATTGACCAAGTTGAAATAATAAAAACAACTACCGTTACCAAAATAGTTCCGAGCAAGATCTTAAGTCTTTGGATTATATTAACCTTGGGAATAAACCCGACTAGAGCAAAGCTAAGAAAGACCAAGGTGATATTAGAAAACTTATTTGCTGATGCCAATCCCGAGATAGCTGCCAAAAACAGTACCTTAATGGTTGAAATCGACTTATTAGAAACCGAAAATATGAACAACCAAACCACGGTGATAAAAAAAGATGTTGTTTCGGGCACGATAGTTGATCCAAGATAGGGAAAGATGGAGTAGACAAACAAGCCCGCCCAGGCAAACAAGCAAGCCGCTACAGACTTGGTATATCTAAGGATCGCCCAAAGGAAAACCGCCATCGCCAAACCAAGCCATAGCGATTGGAAGATCCGGATATAAAAGTAAGTTATATCAGCGTGTTGAAAAACCCAGGTCATGAAAGGCATTTCCGTCGCCAATCTGACATACACCCTTAACGGCCATAAAGCATAAGCAAGCAATATGATAGTTGGCGTACCCGGATGACCATCATATTGAATCTGTGCCTTTTCGATGTATGAAAAAGAATTACTTAAGTATTGAACATCTGGATCGATAGTGTAAAAAACTCCCTTCAGTCCAAACCTAATTATCGGTAAAACCGTAACCACGACAGTCAATGACGACAAAATAATTATCCAAGCCTTACTTAACCGCATAAATCAAAAGTGAACCGGACATTTCCTTTACCAGTGGAATAACTTCCAAAATATCACTTAGCCGACTCACCATATTGACCCAGCGGGGTGGGGTTAGCGGAAATAAAAAGTCGTAATTCTTCACCACTACCTTTCGGAAACCAATTCTCTTTAACATCGATGAAAGATTCCAGCGTAGAAGCGCCGTCTCACCAGGAGAAAATTCCATTTTCTTTCTCAAGTAATAAAGATTTAGGCCCAAAAATACTAAAGGATTAACCAAATTGGGTTCCGTAAAAAATAGCCGACCATCTGGTTTTAACACCCGATAGGCCTCTTCTAAGGCCTTTTCGGTATTCAGATGGTGAAGAATAGATATCCCGCATACAACATCGATAGAATTGTCATCGTAATCTAGCTTTTCCGCATTCTTAACTGTGAACTCCACCCTTGGTAATTTAAGACTGTTCTTGGCCCGGTTAATTACCGTTGGTGTGACGTCGGTGGCAGTAATTTTTATTTTCCCATCGGCAATTCTTTTAGTAAGCTCACCATCTCCGCAACCTATCTCTAGGACCACCCACGCTTTTTTGGGACGGCAATACTTTCTAAACAACCGGGCCTTGCTGTCGTAGCGTTTTTGACCAGCAACTGTTTTGGCCCCCCACCAAATATGTCCCAGGTTACTAAAGTGTTCGATTTCTTGTTTTGTACGTTTTACCATACTTTAATAAAACTAGTTACACTGGTTACGACGATCATTCCCAGAGTATATCATTCTGATTTAGAAAAAATCACCGAGTTGACATGATCTTTGCTGATGATAGTATAGGATGAATATGTCTCCAGAACCGTTCAATTCCAAAAAATTTTTTCCACTGATTTCAATCATTATTCCTTATTATCGACGGCCCCATCTTCTTCGCCAGACCGTTAAGTCAATTTTGGCCCAAAAAGACATCAACCTTAATCAAATTGAAATTCTTATCTGCGAATACGAGCCCTCTCCCGCCGCCAAAAAGTTAACCCAACTGGCTCCTCAAATTCATCACTACCGCGGCCTTTACCAAGAAGGCCCAGGGGGCAATCGTCAGACCGGCATTCATTACGCCAGAGGCAAATACATGGTTTTTCTCGATGCCGACGACTTACCGGCTCCCACGTTTATCTCACAGATGATCATTGCTCTTGAGTTCGATCCCAAAGCCTCTGGAGCAGTTTGCTTCTCCCGCTCATTTTTTACTCCCGGCTTTAAGTTCCGTGAGAGAATTAAGCTTCTTCCTCTTATGTTAATCCGCGACCTAAGTCTCATCGTCAGCTTGATTTTTAACCGGGGCCACCTTTTTCCGGGTGCCTTCTATTTGTGTCAGCTTTCTCACATGATGTTTCGGAGGGAAATGGTCAAAAAACTCAAATTTAATTATGATTATCGTCGAGGAGGCGAAGACTGGGACTTCATCATCCAGGCGCAAAAACTTGGCCCGATCAGGGTCGTACCCCACCGACTCCTTTTCTTTCGCTACGCTCTCGGTAGCTCCACCTTTACCGACCTAAACCTCAAGCTCAAGTGGCAGTCATATTCCCTGCTTGCAAGTCGGTTAAGCCACAAATTCCGCCGCGGTTTGTTTTACCGGATGTTTCTATTCTATATTAAAATATTTCGCGGCTAATTACTTCCACTTAATAGCCGCGGTAGGACAAGTTTGAATTGCCAGATCGACGTCTTCCTTTTTATCGCCGGGTTTGCTTTTAGCCACGGCAGTAGCGTTCATGTCCTTCTCGTCCAGCTCAAACGTTTTTGGCGCCAACGAAACACACGCTCCGCAGGATATACACTTTTTCGGATCAACCCATGGTCTTTTATCCATCTTTAGCAGGCAACCAAGCCCCTTCTAACTTCTAATGCTAATTTATATAACCAGGGAAATCTACTCACCATTAATTGTGTTTGCTTCCGTGATCCTAAATAAGCCAATGGGTATCGCAATGGGCCAAGCACCTCAAGTTTCCTGGCGAGATATCTTTGAAATAATTTCTGATTTACTTTATCGGACTCAACAATGGCCTGTCTTCTTTCCTCGGCCGGAAATTCGGGGGTCTCATAAAAAGGTTCGGTATAATCCATGGCATACTCGTTCAAGTATTCTTCCGGTTTCTTAAAAGTCAGTTTTTCACCTTCAACCCAGTCATACAACTCGGTTCCGGGAATCGGCAATAAATTATTAAACCGGCTGTACATTACCGGGTATTTCTCGGCTACCCGTAGCGAGTCCTTAACGTCCTCCCAGGTTTCGCCCTTGGCCCCGACCACAAACAACAGCCTGACTTCATAGCCTATGTCACAGGCGTCTTTGATAGTTTTTTCAATTCTCTCAATCGTTTCGCCTTTTCTTAAAGCCCTCAAAACCTTGTTATTCCCTCCCTCAACCGCGATCGTAGCGTATTTAAAACCAACCTCGTACATTCTCTTCAACAGTTCCCGGCTAGCTTTGTCTGCACGGACACCCTGTCCCAATGCGAAAGTCGCCCCCTTAAAATTGGCCGCCTCGATGGCATCACATAGGTCATAAATTCGCTTATCATCGAAGCAAAAATTATCGTCCTCTACTGGAAATAATCTTTGACCACGGTCATACCAGTACCCAATCTCCTCAATCACTGATGCTGACGACCGCGGTCTAAATCGGCTCTGGTTAAACTTGCCAATGGTGCAGAAAACACAGCGGAATGGGCAACCACGGGAAGTGTATAGACTTACGTCAGAATACTTGCCCAAGTCCCATTTTTCATATTTTGGCCAGCCCAATTCGTCCACGTTCAGCTCTAATTCAGCCGGGGTATATATCAGCCTCCGGCCTTTTCTATAAACTACCCCCTTGATCTTTTCCGGTTTGCAACCAGCCTTAAGATACTCCGGCAGGCTTTGCTCGGCTTCGGAGACAAATCCGACGTCCACTTCCGGCGCCTCTTTCAGAATCTCCGTTAGCTTCATTGACACATGAGGTCCGCCGACAACTATTTCGGCTTTAGGAAAATCTTTTTTAAGTTTCTTTATCAATTCATAGCCTTTAAGGTACCCAGGAGTTACCATAGTTAAGCCGATGACAGTTGGCCGGTAATGTTTAAGTTGCTTCTTCAATTCCGGATAAGTCTCGATCACGTTGTTCATATCAAATAACTCATGATCAATGCCATTTCTTATTAAAGCCTCTGACAAATAGCCTAAGCCGACGTGCGGCCTTTCGGGAATTTTCCCCCTGCCAGCGAATATCTCAAAACGTCTAAACTCACCCCTACCAGTAATATCCGAATAATTGGGATAAATTAAGGCAAACTTCATATTTTTTATCTTAACACACGCTTGTTGCCTAAATTCAAGCAGGCAACTACAATCAGCGTCAATGCCGAAACCTCTACTGACCATCGTCATTCCCTGTCTTAATGAAAGGGATACCATTGCCCTTGTCATAAAAGACGCTCGGAAACACGCCCAAAAGTACTTTCCCGGTCAGTCCGAAGTCATTGTCGCTGATAACGGCAGCACTGATGGCACTAAGCAAATCTTGAAAAAAATCCGTTCCATCAAAGTTGTTCACGTCCCCATTCGGGGTTATGGCGCCGCCCTCCATTGGGGCATCTCCAAGGCGGCAGGCAAATATATTCTATTTGGCGACGCTGACTTAAGTTACCCATTCTCTAATCTTGGGAAATTCAAATCCCTATTGAGCTTGAATCCCGATCTCATTCTTGGTTCCCGTTTGACCGGCCATATCCAAAAAGGTGCCATGCCTCCCCTGCATCGCTATCTGGGCACCCCCGTTTTGACCTGGATTATCCGTTTGCTTTATCACATTCCCACTACTGACTGCAACTCCGGTATGCGCCTGGTCAAAAAAGGGTTCTACCAGAAACTCAATATGCGTAATTCCGGCATGGAGTGGGCCAGCGAACTGCTTTTGAAAACCGCCCTGAAAAAAGGCAAGTATCTTGAAACGCCCATTCGATTCCTCAAAGACCAGCGTCGCCATCCTCCCCACCTATCAACTTGGTCAGACGGCTGGCGCCACCTAAAATCCATCATCTTACTAAAGGCCTCTTCACTCTTTGTTTTCTTTTTTTTCTTTGTTTTTTTGGCCGCAATAGTCTACCCCATTAGCTACAGCCTGACCAGTTATTCAATTTTGCTGGCATGCGTCACATTTTTAAGTTATTTGGCGCTCCGTTTCTTGGAATTTGCCATTGAAAGAAAACACAATTCCGTTTCCACAATTCTTAATTCAAATCGTTTGGTCATCTGGGTTGCCCAACTCTCTTTTGTCATCGGAGGCTCAATCCTTCTCATTCCCGATTCTCGGTTGGGTACTAAATTGTTACTAGTTTCCTTTAATGCCTTATTATTTATTTGGGTCTTCCTTATTGAAACTATCAAGACCCATTTAGTCAACCGTTTGCCTGATGCTGACGTATGAAAACAATACCGCGGACTCTTAACTATTACCAACAAATTTTTTACCTCGCTGACTGTGTTGCCAACTGGCCACTGATTGTTTTATCCCGCTTTTTTCCCTTTATAAATTATCGACTCCGTCTCAAGACTGGTCCCGTTTTCGAAATCAACCATTTCTTAAGCGCCCTGACCATCAAAGAGGTTTTCTACGATGACGATTATCGACCAAAGACTAAGAACGCCAAAACCATCATTGACATTGGCGCCAACATTGGAACCTGTACAGTATATATGTCGAGGCTTTTTCCGAAGGCAAAGATATATTCTCTCGAGCCCGATCCAAAAACTTTCCAGCTTCTCAAAACCAACAAAGAGCTCAATCACTGTACCAATGTCACCCTGATTAACCAAGCCGTTAGCAACAACAGCGGTTCAACCACCTTCTATTCTTGTCAAGCAAACGGCCTCTCCTCTCTTAGTAAGACCCGCCTGCCTTATCAAGTCACCAAAACTCGGGTTCAATTAACCACTATTCCTGATCTCATGAAACAGCACCGGCTTGAGCAAGTCGATATCCTTAAAATTGACGCTGAAGGGGCGGAATTCGATATCTTACTCCAAACTCCTCGATTTCCATATCCATCAATCAAAGAAGTTATTCTCGAATATCACGATGCTCTCACCTCGCACCGTCATGAGGAAATTGTCACCAGGCTCCACCAGGCTGGCTATAAGTTAATTACCCGACCCCATCCTCTTGAAGACAATATTGGTATTATTCATGCTTATCGATGAGCGAATTACTTAGGCTTTCTGATTTCTACTGGCCTCTCAACCCACCGATCCTATTAATTTCCCTGGCCCTTTTCGTTTTTTTTGATGCCCTGGGAACTTTTATCAAACGTTTTATCGTTAAATCATCCCGCAAGGATCAAACCAGAATTATCAACTGGCTAATCGGTTTTGGCTTCTTCATTTTTATTTGGTTTATCTTGCGCTTCTTTATTCCTCCGCGCCAAACCCACGCTTTGGTTAGCCTAATTATCCTAGCTGTCATCTCTCTGCCGTCATATCTTCGAAACCGGGAACTACCGAGGCTCTTCTCGACCATCTGGCAATTAAAGGTTCCCCTATTAGCCATTGCCCCATTTCTACCGGCGGTCTTTGTCAAGGCCTCACTGCCTCCATACTACGCCGATGAAATGGCCTACCAATTTATCCCGCCGTATTTCCTCAAGTTAATTGATGTCTGGCGTTTCGACGGGGGGTTATATAGCAACGTTCCAATGCTCTTTAATACCTTCTTTAATCTGGCTTTCGCCCTAACAAAAACTTATTCCATAGTTCGCCTATTTCATTTTTCAATTCTGGTTACCGCCATGATCTTTGCTTACCAAAAACTGAAAGCTCATTTTGGTTGGTTGGTTGGCTTTCTCTTTGTTTTTACTTTCTTTAGCTTGCCCACCGATACTATTCTGACCGCCACCCTAGGCTATGTCGATGTTGCCACCTATTCCTTTGTCCTAATCGGCTTCATCAACCTAATGGATTTCTTTTTTACCAAAAAAGTCCAAGCCCTCTACCTCTCGGCGATTTTTTGGGGCATGGCTCTGGGTACTAAATACACCGCCGTCACGGTTTTTGTCACCCTTTCGACTTCATTTTTAACCCTTGTTTTACTAAGACATAAGCTCGTATTTAAAAAACTAATCAAGCCCAAAACTCTAATCACCACAGTATTGTTACTCACCTTATTTGGCGGCTACTGGTATTTAAAAAATCTGGTCGCCTACGGCAATCCCATTTATCCGTTTTTACTACCATGTTTGCGTTATGCCCAATATTGCCAGACCCAGGCGGTCAACTTTTTTGTCTGGACGACGCCGATTACCCTCCGTAATCTGCCGTCGATAATCAAGGAGCTTTTACCGGGCAACGTCTTCTTACAAGTCGCTCTTCTTACTGCTCCCGTGCTAGCCTTCGTAAATAAAAACCCCAAAACGAGATCTGCCTCCGCCGTCCTCACCCTCACCATTGTCTTGGAATTTTTCCTTCTCAAGCAATTTTCTGGCTTCTATCTTCGCTATCAGCAACACCTCCAACTTCTGATGCTCTTGTTAATTTGCGTCCAATTGGCCAATCAATACCGTTCGATACTATTGAATCTAGTCGCCAAGTGTTTTTATCTCTTACTCTTCTATGTTGTTCTGGCCAGCTTTGTCTTAACCATCAAAAATACCAACTCCCTCAAGTTCGTAAACTGGACCGAAATTAACTTCGCTCTGGGTAAGATTGATATTTACGGCTGGGTCGAGCAAAAGTTTCCCAGGGTTAAAGCGGGGATTGACTGGTGTGAAAACCCACCCTCCGGTCAACCCACGGCCCTGACGCGCTTCGACCCGGATATGATCTGGTATGAATACGATGGTTTTATGCGGTCATTTATGACCAATTGTTACTTTGAAAACGCCCCGCTTGAGGGCTTACCCATCGACCTGGTCCTAACTACCGCCCGGGAAAAAAAGCTCAAGTTCTGGACCATCACCCCCAATCACTGCTTACCTCGGGCCGAAGTAAAGAAGCACCTTGATTACGAAGGCGACCACCAACTTTACCTTCGCCAACTAAACAATATTGTCATTTGCAACTCGAAAGAAGTCCAGCCAAACCTCTACTATTTTGACTATGCCGCTCTCTGAGTACTTTCAACCACTTAACCCCGCGACGATCAGTCTTTTTTTTCTAATCTTTTTCTCCTTTGACCTCTGGGGCACATTTATCAAATCCCTCTTTTCCAAACGCCAACTTGACTCTAGTAGGATCATCAACTGGCTAATTGGATTGGGCTTTTTTAGCCTCCTCTGGTTTTTGCTTCGCTTTTTTCTGCCACCCAGCCAGCTTCGCATCGCCCTTACTATTCTAGTCCTCGACCTAATCACTCTGCCCCATTACCTTCGGGCGGGTGAACTGAAAAAATTAGCTGTCGCCTGGTGGCCGCTAAAATTTCCCCTTTTGGTTATTGCCCCATTTTTACCAGCCGTCTTCATTAAAGCCTCACTGCCTCCGTACTACTCCGACGAAATGGCTTATCACTTTATCTCTCCCGCCCAGCTCGCCCATTTGACCACCTGGCGTTTCGACGGCAACTTTTATCAAAGCCTACCTCAAGTCTTCGATCTGTTTTTCGTCTTAACCTTCGCTTTAACCAAAACTTATTCGGTAGTTAGACTAACTCACTTCGCCATATTGACCACTGCCATGATGTTTGCCTTTACCTCCCTCAAGCGGTTATTTGGCCGACCTCCAGCCTACCTTTTTGTTTTTGCCTTCTTCAGCCTCCCCCAAGCGGTGGTTCAAGCCGCCACCATTGGTTTTGTTGACGTTGCCACCTATTCCTTCATGCTCATCGGCCTACTGCTTCTAATAGAGTTCGTTATAAGCCCATCCCAGTCTTTACTATCATTTTCCGCCATATTTTGGGGACTGGCTTTAGGAACCAAATATACCTCTTTAAGTGCGGCAGCCGCTATTTTTCCAGCCGCCGCGTTTATGATTTTCCCCAAAATTAAACCGCGCAATCTAGTCCTGCCGTTTCTTATGGTCATCGCTTTTGGCGGCTACTGGTATCTAAAAAACCTAATTGCCTACGGTAACCCACTTTATCCCATGTTCGGTGGTCAAACTGCCATTAACTTCACCGGCAACTGGACCACCCCAATTGACCTCGCCCACCTTCGGCCGATAATGGAAGGCCTTTTTCCGGCCAATAATTTTCTTCAGATCCTAGTCCTAACCACCCCAATATTTTTCTATCTTAACCGATCCACCAAGGTTAGAACTGTTTCCTTATTTTTAATATCCACGGTTGTTATCGAATTAGTCATCCTCAAATATTTTTCTGGTTTTTACACCCGCTATCACCAGCACCTTCAGCTGTGGTTATTGCTCCTTCTTTCTCTCCAATTGGCCAATCAATACCGCCACCGTTGGCAACAACTAATATCTAATTCGGTTTTTATCGTTTTAGCCGCGTTCTTGGTAAGTAGTTACCTGTACTCCCTCAAATTAACCTATCAACCCGGTTTTCTGACTCGCCAGGAAATTAATTATGCTACCGGTAAGCTTGATATCTATGGTTGGGTCAAGGCCGAACTCCCCCGGGTTTCTGACATTATTCGTTGGTGTGAAAACCCTCCCGGCGGTCAAGTCTCGATCTTCTTTGTTGATCCGGACATGATTTGGTATGAAAAAGAGGGTTTTATGCGGTCGTTTCTAACCAACTGCTATTTAGAAAAGGATATTCCCCTCGAAGGCGTGCCGGTCGGGGACTTGCTGACTCAAGCCGCCCTTCAAAAACTAAAATTTATCACCCCTAGTATCAACCAATGTCTACCCGATAGCCAGATCGGTTCCAAACGGGCAATCAAAGATGATTTAGATGATCGGACCATGTATCTCCGTCACCTAAGCAACAAACTTCTCTGCCATTCACAGGAAATCATTCCTCATTTATACTACTTTAACTATGAAGTTCTTAATCCTTGACCCCTACTATCCTGCCTTTTTGAAATCCTTCTATCAGGAAAATCCGAAGGCAAAAGATCTGCCCTATCATCAGCAGCAAAAACGGATGATGCGGGACTTGTTCGGTACCGCCGATTTCTACTCCAAGGCCCTGACCGGATTAGGGCACCAGGCCCATGACATTACCATAAATAATCAGTTCTTACAGCAGCGCTGGCTTGACGAAAATACCAACATTGTGATGTCTCTGAAAGAAAAAATTCAGGATGCCGTCATCTCCCGTTTCCCGATTATTTCCGGAAAAATTGCTCAGAATCGGGAGCTCAAAGTATTGGAAAGACAAATCAATCACTTCAAACCAGATATTCTTTATAGTCACAACCTAGGCTACATCGACCCCGACTTTCTTCAACGCATGAAACCAAAGGTTAAACTCATTGTTGGTCAGATCGCTTGCCCACTTCCCTTTTGGCGTAACTTTGACCCCTACGACTTGATTATTACCTCCTTCCCCCATTATTTACCTAAGCTAAAACGTCAGGGTATCAAGACCGAGTACCTGCCTCTCTGCTTTGAGGCGTCAGTTTTAGACAAGCTCCCCAGGCAAAAACGGGTTTACGACGTTACCTTTATCGGTGGCATTAGTCGCGCTCACAAAAAAGGTTACCGTCTCCTCAACCAATTGGCCGAAAAAGTCAAGTTTGATATCTGGGGATATGGTAAGGACGACCTCGACCCCAAGAGTAAACTGTACCAATATCATCATGGTGAAGCCTGGGGCAAGGACATGTACCGACTCATGCTCCAAAGTAAAATCACCCTTAATCGACACATCGACGTCGCCGAAAACAACGCCAACAACATGCGCCTTTACGAAGCCACAGGCTGCGGTGCTATGCTCTTAACCGACCAGAAAGACAATCTCGGTGAATTATTTGTTCCCGGTAAGGAAGTCGTCACCTACAAGAACCTCAATGAGATCGTGAGCAAAATAAAATACTATCTTACCCATGAATCAGAGAGGAGTGAAATAGCCAAAAACGGTCAAAAGCGCACCCTCAAAGACCACACCTACGAAGTTAGAATGGCCCAGCTGATAAACATTATAAAAAAGTATCTCTAATGCCCGTATTTCAAGCTTATTCTCAATTTTACGACCGTCTCTACGAAAAAAAAGATTATCCCGCCAAAGAGAGTTTAATCCGTTCGGTTATCAAAAAAATGTCCCCGATACCAGTCAAGAACATTCTTAGTCTCGGTTGCGGCACTTGCAGTCACGACATTCTACTGGCCAAAAATGGCTATCACGTTACTAGTCTGGATCAGTCAACCACTATGCTATCGAACGCCCAAAAAAAAATTAAGTCCGCTCGTCTCCAAAAAAAGATCACTCTTCATCATGCTGACGTCCGTCGTTTTTCCCTAAATAAAAAGTACGACTTCGCCATGGCCATGTTTAACGTCATTGGCTATCAGGTCACCAACTCCGATCTTACTGCCATGCTCCAAAATGTCAGTAACCACCTAAAGCCAGGCGGCCTATTCCTTTTTGATTGTTGGTATGCCCCCGCTGTTATTGCCGACCCACCCACCGACCGGATTAAGGAAATAAAGGCTGGAAAATCTCGCATTATCCGTCTGACTCAGTCATCCCTACTTCATCGAAAAAATCAGATCCAAATCAAGTTTCATGTTTTTTCCTTGACTGGTAACAAAAAAACGGCCGAGTCGGAAGAGATCCACCATATGCGCTATTTGTCCTTACCGGAAATTGATGGCCACCTGGAAGCCAATAATTTACACCTCCTCAAAGCCTGTCCCTTCCTTAAGCTGGAGGCCGAGGTCTCCGATTCGGAATGGGATATGTTCATCGTTGCTGCAAAGAAAAAATGAGAATCGGCATCTATTTCACCCCCACTGGAGATCAGGGTGGCGTCTACACTTACTCGGTTGCTATTCTGGAGGCCTTGGCCCATATCCCTGGTCACCAGTACGTTATCATCAGCACCTCGGCCGACGTCCCCGCCAAATTTCTTCATCACAGAAACTTTACCCTGGTCGATCTCTATTCTCGAACCAGAGAAATTTCCCTCAAAACCCGCGACTTAATTTCATATACCCTAGCCCGAGTTGCCCCCTGGCTTACTCAGCTCCTTTATCGCTTTCGTCTTTATCATCTCCTGACCCCCATCTATCGTTTAACTATGACCGCCCAAATAAAAGCCGTTGAGGAACAGAATCTGGACCTAATCTTTTACCCCACCTCGTCAAATCTATCCTTCTTGGCGGCCACTCCTGCCGTTGTCACCGTCCATGATCTCCAGCACCGTCTCAACCCCCAATTTCCGGAAGTGTCCGCCGGCGGCCGTTGGGAACACCGAGAATATGGCTTTACCAACATCAATGACCAGGCTTTTCGCGTCTTGGTCGACTCGAAAATCGGTAAAGAGGACTGGCTTAACTTCTATCCAACCGATCCGGATCGCGTCGTTTCCTTACCCTATCTACCACCGAGCGACTTACAGACTAAAATTAGCCCCAAAGTTTTAAAGCAAACTGTCCACGACTTGAAACTGCCTTCCCGCTTTATCTACTACCCAGCCAAATTCTGGCCACACAAGAACCATCTTAATTTACTCAAAAGCCTAGTCTTGCTGAAGAAAAAAGGTAAAAAAATTCACCTCGTTCTCACTGGGTCCAAAGACGCTGATTTCAGTAGTTTCCCAGCGGCGGACAGCTATGCTATAAAAAACAAAATCAGCGATCAGGTTCACTACTTAGGTTTTGTCACTAAGCCACAGCTCTCCGCTCTCTATAAGTTAGCCACCGCCTTGATTATGCCCACCTATTTTGGACCAACCAATATCCCAGTCCTTGAGGCCTGGGTTATGGGAACATCGGTCATCACCTCCGACATCAGAGGCTGTCGTGATCAGTTAGGTAACGCCGGTTTATTGGCTAACCCTGATAAACCAAAAGAAATCGCTTCCGCTATCGCCAAAATATATTCTCGA
>Ga0209542_10005752_pt1 | contig 24535 bp, 24 predicted proteins | sample RifCSPhighO2_01_FD_184028 | JGI IMG/M metagenome (GOLD analysis project Ga0209542, IMG submission 184028) | Soil microbial communities from Rifle, Colorado - Rifle CSP2_plank highO2_0.1 (SPAdes) (version 2) | ecosystem: Environmental > Terrestrial > Deep subsurface > Rock core/Sediment ...
CCCGCCGTTTGGCGATTGCTTGGCAGGCATCTTCCAAACCTCTGACCCCCAAAACATGACTGATGGAAGTGTTGCTTACCAGGGGAATATAACCCAAGACAATTCCTTCCTGCTCGGCCAATAATTCAAGCAATTGCAAAAAATTATTGTCATCGCCGATGGCAACAATAGTCTTGGCGCCGCTCTGCCTGGCAGTGTCAACCAATTCCGGCACATTTCGCAGCCGGGTAACGCGATGAACCTCGCCACCGATCTGGTACTCGGTTAAAAAACCGTAAACCTCCCCCAGCAGGCGGTCGAAATTTCGCGTTTGGATGCGCGTTTGGTCAATAATGTAGTGATACATAGCTCGGGGACTAGGGAACCTTAGGTTCCCTCCCAGCGATCCCGAACCCTCCTAAGGGGTTTTGCTCGGCCGTTCGCTCTGGCCCGGCAAAGCCGGATCCAGACTCAAGCCTCGCAACCTTTGTGCCGCCTCTGGCGGGTCCGGAAAAATTAAAAATTATTCCTCTTCCTCTACCTCGTTAGCTTCGATGGATTCTACCTTCACGTTATTCTGGCCGTTCTGCTGCATATTGACCTGTCCGCTAAAAAAGGCACCTTCGCGCACGCCAAGCGAGCGGCAAAAAATATTGCCCAAAACCTTGCCTGTTTCGAGCAAAACCAAAGTGTTGGCCACTTTGATATCGCCTTCGACCACGCCAGCAATGGTCGCGTTCTGGGCCGAAATGCTGGCCTGGATCTTGGCCGAATCGCCGACAAAAAGGTCGCGCGAGGTGTTAACCTTACCCGCCACCTGGCCTTCAATTTGCAAATTCCCCTCCGAGGTTAAATCGCCCTCGACCCGGACCGAAGGTCCGATTACGCTTTCCGTTGTATCTCCGTCACCGTATTTTTTCGCCATAAGTTAGTAAGTAGTAAATAGTAAGTAGAGAGTAGAAGGTTTAACTACTAACTACTAGCTACTTGCTACTAGCTTAATAATAATTAACTTTTATTGCCGCGCCTGGCGCGGTCAACCGCTTCTATTTCCTCATCGGTTAAGACCTGGTCGCTCTTATAATTCTTAACCGACTTCGAGTACATGCGCATACCTTCCCGTGAATGAAGCCCGGTTATAATCGCGCCGTCGCCGTTGTCATTTATTAAAGCCAGGCTAAAGCTCATATTGCCGCCGCTGTCAGAAAAAGGATTATACCTGACAAGCCCAACCTGGTTTAACAAAAAAACTGACTGGCCTTCAACCTGCTTCAATCTTTCATCGAGCGCTTTTAAACTTTCCTGATCGCGGCGCAGTTGGCGCTGATGAGAAAGCAACACCTCGCCGAACTGTTCATGCCCGGTTTCGGTGAATAACTTTTGAATCCAGGCAAGGTTGCGCCGGGCTGACCAAAAGTTCCAAGCCGAGAGAATTAGAGCCAAAACCGTTAAAACCAAACTGACGATAAGCAAAGGTTGCATAGCCCTAGTATAACAGGCAAAAACTTCAAACACCAACACTCAACCATCAAATAAACACGCGCCTCAAACCCCGACTCCGAATTTGAAATTTGAAGTTTTGAAGCCTGCCTGAAGGTTAAAATTTGAGGATTGGAGGCTAGATTTCATTTGCTTTACGGTAAAAATTTTCGTATAATATCATTTGACTTGGCAATAAAACCAAGCATTAAATCTTTGAAAATAATGAGTAAAAGGAATAAGAGAAAATTTAAATATCAAGCTACAAGCAGTCAGCCAACCGGTGGTCAGGCAGTCAGCCAATTGGCCAACCCGACGATAGCGGCCATGTCAGAGGTGGCGGCCACGGAAACAACGGCTGTGAAAAAAGACATGCTTCAAACCATAGCTGTCAACTTGTTGTTTTTAGTAATTTTAGTCGGACTTTACTACTGGAATAAATCCGCCGGTGAACCGCTTGAACAGCTGGTCAGTAAGTTTATAAAGATATAGCAGACTTTTGTGCCGCGAAAAGTCTGGGTGCCGAACGGGGATATAGTAAAACGGTATTACGCGCCCTTCGCATGGGCGAGGTCCGGGTTCGATTCCCGGTATCTCCACCACAAATATGAGATTACCAGAATCACAAAGTTCAAGTGAAACGCAAAATCAAAGAAATGAACTACTTGAATTTGCGCGACTGGCTGGTATTGATGAATCCTACATGCCTCGACCCGGTACCGAAATATATAGACGGGTTATGGAATTATGCATGGAATATATAGCCGCTATAGACGCCATGGATACCGGCTCTTACTCAAATTCTAAAAGAAGAATCGCTCATAATGAACTTTGCAAAGCAATATTCGGTAAACAACGCGCTGAATTAAGTCCGGTTGATCAAGATAGGGTCAGTGATTTCGCGGCTGGCGTGGCGGGTAGGAATGAACTAATGGGGTCATTTTAATAAATCACTTTGCTAAGACGAGTAAGTTTTCCCTGTCTGCCGCCAGGCGGGCACCTGTCTCGACTCGGTCCACCAATAAAGACTTAAACTAAAAATAACCGCATCCTCCTCCGCCAAGGCTCCGGACGGACAGGAAGGCGGTTTTTTGATATGATGCCGGTATGAATGCCGTAAAAATTATTCAACGCGGACATCAAAATTTAATTGACTACCTAAAAGACTTGTCGGAAACCGTGAGGGCGGACGGTTTTGTCACCGGCTCCTGGGCTATCAAAGATATAATCAATCATTTAGGCATCTATGAAGAGTTGCAAATCGAGGCGTTCAGCAAAGTTTTAAATCCGGAAACAGCCACGCCTTTACTCAACGAAAAAACTGGCAAGACCTATCTGGAATTTAACGACGAGCAAGAGAAAAAAGACAAAAGTAAAAGCTGGCAGGAAGTGCTCGATAGATACCATAAAGCTTACGCAACCCTTAAAACACTCGTAGAAAATACCGCCCCTGAACTTATGGCAAAACCAAACACTACCACTTGGTACGGCGATTCAGCCTCCCTTGAAGATGTCATCGCTTACAACTACGGACACAAAAAACACCATTTGGCGCAAATTAAACTGTTCCGCCAGCAAAATAAAATCTAAATTTATAAAATTAGAAACCACCAGTACGTTTTTCTGCTTGGCTGTATACCACTGAACGATGCTGAATAACAAAAATTTTAACGGTAGTTTTTTCTATTTTAAAAATCACACGATAATCTCCAATCCTTAATTTCCCCTACTTTAAAAAGGCAATGTCCCAAAGCGCGCCTATGGCGTCACGCGGTTGACCCACCAGCGGGTTATGGTGCATTTCCAAAAACGGCAAACTGTTGCATTCTATAACCCCGCAATTTTCTATAGTCTGCCAGGGCTTAGAAATATCGGTGGTCATAAAATCGATACCGTGAAGCGGAGTGGCCAGTAATTTGTCTATTTTCTCAAACATCTCCACATTCGCCGGATGAATTACATCAGTAAGATCAGTTAGGCCACTGCCTAAATACCCTACAGCCTTTTGATTTAATAAAACTACCTGACCGTCTTGTGGGATACTGCTCCAGGTAAAGCCGTGGTAACGAATTTCTTCTTCAGCTTTTTCATCCATCGGTAACTGATAAAAATAAGTGTTATCCCGTTTGGGATTTTTATTTTCTTTGAAAATAAGTTCGCGGATGCTCGATACGCCATCGCCGACAACATGGGGCTGCTCGCGGCGCAAACATGCAAAAAGTTTGCCACCAATAAAAGTAATGCGATGCACAAAACCGGAAAGCTCTTTTTCAACCACAACCCAGGGGCTTAACTGCTTGGCCTTCCTAAAAGCACTGATTAGCTCGGTAACGGTATTGATATGAATGGTGGTATGGGCGCTGCGCGAACCAATGTGAGGCTTGATGATAACCGGCGCGCCGATAGTCTTAAAAATTCGCAAGGCTTTTTTAAGAGTAAAAGCCCGGCCACCGGCCGCCACAGGCATGCCCAATTTTAAAAACTTTTCTCTAATAACGGCTTTGTTATCGAGCCACTTTAAACTTTCATAATAGCCTTGTGGCCTTGGTAACTGCTCAAAAATTAGCCGCCTTTCCTTAAAATAAGCAACGCACAGCACGGTCGAACGGCTGAAAAATTTTAATTTTCTCATTACAATGCCGCGGCGTTCGGCTTCTTCCGCGGCCAAACGCATGCGCAAATTATCTTCCTCGTCAATTTTTGCTTCTTTTAATATGCGAATGATTAATAGCAAATTAACCAACAGGTCATGATTTTTTAGACCGAAAACCGAAACAAATTTTTCGCCCAAAAATTCAAACGGACGCAATACTGGTAAAAACAGCCACTCAAAAAATATGCTTGTTTTTCGAAAAAAATGACCGGTTGATTTTGGCCCGCAATCCGGGCAGGTGTTTGCCTTTGGCATAAGGGTATTTTACCATGCACGCCTATTTAGGTTATTCTTTTAATATGGAGCAATCACCAATTCTAGTAACAAGCTACGTCAATCCCGATTTAGATGGTTTTTCTTGCGCAGTTGCCTATGCCGAACTACTAAACAAACTAGATAAACCAGCCATCGCTGGTATTTTTGGTCGGCCCCTTGAAGAAGTAAATTTTGTAAACGAAAAATTCAAAATATTAGTGCCCAGAATCAGTGAGAAATTTAATAAGGTAATCCTTGTCGATACCAGCGAGATCAACAATATCCCGGAAGGCATTTCAATCGACGAGATTATAGAAGTTATCGATCACCGCAAAAACAATCACGCCGAAAGTTTTAAAAATGCAAAAATACAAATAGAGCTCGTGGGGTCAGCCGCGACGCTTGTAGCTGAAAAATTCAAACAAGCCAACATTACTCCATCTGAAAATTCTGCCGCTTTCCTACTTATGGCAATTATTTCCAACACCCTGAACTTTCAATCTAAAACAACGACCGAGCGCGACAAAGAAATTGCCCATTGGTTGAAAACACATATCGCACTACCAGCAAATTTTGTCCACCAAATGTTTGCTGCTAAATCCGATCTGTCGGGCTCCAGGCTTCAACAAAACTTAGAAGACGATGCGGCAAGTTTTGATCTTGGCGGCAAAAAAGTAAGCATACTGCAGCTAGAAATAATTGATGCCGAACGGCTGGTCAAGGAAAGAAAAACAGAAATTCTTGAAGAAATAGAAAGGCAAAATAAAGTTTTTAAATTGGATTTAATATTTTTAACTATTATCGATCTGGAGAAAAATTTTAATCTATTTGTTACTAGAAATAACCTTACCCAGAAGGCCCTTGAAGCCATACTTCAGGTAAAATTTACAGATAATGTAGCCAAACGACCTGGATTAATTATGAGAAAAGAAATTGTTCCGCTAATTAAAAATTATCTAGAAAATGTCTAACCCCAATAGAATTTTCACGAAATTAAATTAACCATTATTTTTAACATTTATGAAGTCGCTTATTTTAAACGAAAATTCCTTACGGAATTCTAACGGGGTAAAAAAAATACTCGTTCTCTACGCAAAATCGGGCTTTATGGGGCACATGGTCATAGCCCAAAACTATGCCGCGCTTTTAGAAAAGGCCGGCTACGAAGTGAGGCTTGGCGACGCTTTTCAGCTTGACGGCAAAACAGAAGTCAAAACCGGCAATGCTCTTTATTTTTGGGTAATTAAAAACGCTCCTTGGATCTGGCAAGCTCTGTACATGGGCTGGCTCCATATACCGGGCGCGCATTTTTTTAAAAACCGAATTTTGCCAACACGATTTAAGCAGACTCAAAAATTTATTCTTTCAGAAAAGCCGGACGCAATAGTTACTACGCACCCGGTGGCAACGAGCACGGTGAATTATTTGAAAATGAAAAAGAAATATACCGGCCCATTGTTTACAACTTTTTCCGACTATCACACCCAGCCGTTTCATGTTTATAAAGGTACAGATAAATTTTTCCTAGTTACCCCCGAGCAAATTGATGACTTAATTAAACTTGGCATTCCCAAAGAAAAAGCCATGGTACCGGGCATTTTAGTTTCAGAAAAATACTATAACATCCCGACAAAAGAAGAGGCGCGCAAACAACTAAACCTGCCGGGCGACAAAACAATTATTTTGGTCATGGGCGGCGGCAAGGGCTGGGGAATTGATAAAACCATTAAGACCCTGGCAAATTTAAAAAATCCAGCTTTGGCGATTATTGTCGGCGGAAGCGACGAACGGCGAAATGAAATAGAATTAAAAATTAAAAATTACGAATCAAGAATCGTGACTTTTCAAGTCACGGGGTTTATTGAACCGAGCCTATATTTTGCCGCGGCTGACTTACTAATAAGCAAACCGGGCGGGCTAACCTCAACTCAGGCCTTTCTGCTCAAACTGCCGCTTTTAGCCACCTCGCCCTTGCCCGGCCAAGAGGACATTAATATTCGGTATTTACTGGCTAAAGGAGCAATTGCCCTGGAAGACAAAAAGGGTTTTAGCCGGCAGATTGATGAGCTTATTTCCAGCCCGGAAAAACTTAGAGAAATCGCGGAAAATGCCTATAAATTAGCCCCAGTAGATGCCCCCAGAATCGTTCTTGAAACAATTAAAAACGCCCTGTATAGTAGTAATGACAATTAAGCTAGTAGTAAGTAGTAAGTAGCCAAACTATTCTACTTTCTACTAACTACTTACTACTTACTAAAATATGGCCAAAAAATCCTTTTTCTCAAGACTTATGGGAAGCGACATTATAGACGAAAGCCGCGAAGAGCAAATTTCGAATTTTTCCTTTGAAATGGAAGAGTCTGAAGAGCCGCAGTTCAGCACCCCGCCCCAAACTCTGGCCATTGAAGAAACAGAGGAGCAAGAATGGCTACCAGAGTCTAATTACGAAGGCCAGCTGACGGTAGATGTATATCAGACAAAAGACGATGTTGTTATACAGACTGTTATCGCCGGGGTTACGGCTGACGACGTTGATATAACCATTGCCAATGATAAGGTTACCATTGAAGGTGAGCGCAAACGCACCAATGACGTACCGATCGAGGACTACTTCTACCAAGAATGCTATTGGGGGCCGTTTTCCCGCTCGGTGGTGCTGCCGGTAGATGTTGATGTCGATAATGTCGAAGCTAAGATGAAAGACGGTATTTTGACCATAACCTTGCCCAAAGCGGCAAAAGCTAAAATCAGGAAAGTACAGATTAAAAAGAGCTCGGAATAAGGACTTCCGACGATTCCGTCCTGAATACAGGACGGTTTTTTACCCCCACACCAAACGGCGATCGTGCTCCTAATAAATCGCCGTTTTTTTTATTTCTAAAATGCCTATTTTAACAATTATTTTTTATGTACCTTAAACATCGCGCTTCGAACATATTTATCGCCGTTATGGTGCGCGGGTTTATTCGCAAAAACTAGCGAAATATGGTATTTTAAATACGACAATAAACGAATTTCCTAAAAATGTCGAAACAAAAGCGGGGGCGGCCGAGAAAAAACTTTAATGTTGCCGCATCAATCCGAAACAGTTCACCCACTATAAATCTGAAGCGCGAAACCAAGCAAAGTTTGGCTATTGTTCTGGCCGCGGCCCTGGCTATTCTCTCCACCCTTTCCTTGCTTAATATTTCCGGAAGCCTGGGCTTTATAATTGTTAAAGTGTTCAGGCAAGTGTTCGGATGGGGCGCCTTTCTCTTGCCCTCATTTTTCGCGCTTATTGCCATTGCCATTTATCGCGACCTGCACGAAACCGAAAAAAATAAACAGGCGGTCGGGCCGGCTCATTCTTACATTGGCGTCGGCCTTTTGACAATAGTCATTATTACATTCTTGCAGCTCATTGTTAGCCGGGTGAGCGAAAACCAATTCGCCATTGCCGGGGAGGGTGATGGCGGCGGTTTTGTCGGCGCGGCCATCTCCTTGGGCATTTTAAAAACCGTGGGTCCGTGGGCCGGATTCGTGCTCTTGCTGCTCGGGGTAGTGGCCTCAATTTTAATTACCTTCAATATCCCGCTTAATGAACTTTTCGGTATTTTCAAGGCAAAAGAAAACGGCACGGTGATACCGAATAAAAACAACAAAGACACTGGAGTCAAAATTAACGACTCGCTAAACAACGGCTTTAAGGAAGAGCCAGTGGGCACAATAAATCCGGTGGCCGCTAAAACCGCGCAAAATATACCCAGATTTATTAACAAGCCGTACGGCCAGAAAATGTTCCCCACCAAACAAAAAGTTGAACAGCCTGCTGCCCGGCCTATTAACACCAATTGGAAATTCCCCGCGGTCAACCTTTTGGATGAATCAAACGCCAGCGTAGACAGCGGCAACATTGAAGCAAACGTTGCCATAATCCAAAAGACCTTGAAAGATTTTGATATTGACGTGGAGATGGGCGAAGTTAATGTTGGCCCGACCGTAACCCAATACACCCTGCGGCCGGCGGAAGGAATCAGACTTTCAGCCATCGTCGCTCTGCAAAACGACTTAAAGCTGGCTCTGGCCGCTTCAAGCATTCGCGTTGAAGCGCCTATCCCCGGAAAATCGCTGGTCGGCATAGAGGTGCCGAACAAAACTACGGCCATCGTGCGCTTGCGCGAGCTTTTCGAAATGAACGAGTTCCAAAACCATCCCTCGGCCTTGAGCTTTGTGGTCGGCCGCGACGTGGCCGGCAAGGGCATTATTGAAGATCTGGCAAAAATGCCCCACCTGCTTATTGCCGGCGCCACCGGCAGCGGCAAAAGCGTATGCATGAACGTGGTCCTGACAAGTTTTCTGATGCGCAACACGCCGGAGGACGTAAAGTTCATCATCATAGACCCGAAGCGCGTAGAAATGTCTTTATACAATGACATCCCTCACCTAATTACACCGGTAATCATTGACCACCAAAAAGCCGTCAATGCCCTCAAGTGGACGGTGGCGGAAATGGACCACCGTTATCACTTGCTTTCCGAGGCGCACAAAAGAAATATAGGCGAATACAATGAAGCCGCGCCCCATAAAATGTCTTACCTGGTGGTTATAGTCGATGAATTGGCCGATTTGATGAGCGTCGCCCGAAACGACGTTGAAGCGGCCATTGTCCGGCTTGCTCAAATGGCGCGGGCCGTGGGCATCCACTTGATCCTGGCCACACAGCGGCCGTCAGTGGACATTATCACCGGTCTTATTAAAGCCAACATCACTTCCCGCATCGCCTTTGCCGTGGCCTCGCAGGTTGACTCCCGCACCATACTTGACCAGTCCGGCGCGGAAAAACTCCTCGGACGCGGCGACCTTTTGTACATTACCTCGGAAATGAGCCAGCCACGGCGCATTCAGGGTGCCCTTATTTCAGAAAAGGAAGTCAAGAGAATCACCGAGGTTTTGAAAAAGGAAGGAGCGCCCGCGTATAACGAATCAGTGACCGAACGCCTGCGGGTTGGCTCAAGCGATGTTAATTTTGATGGCAACGGCGGCGATGAGCCTTTGCTCGAGGAGGCAAAAAATATACTGATCCAGGCCGGCAAAGCCTCAGCCTCCCTGCTTCAACGGCGTCTCAAAATTGGCTATGCCAGGGCGGCGCGCATACTTGATATTCTTGAAGAGCAGGGCGTGGTAGGGCCGGCAGAAGGAGCCAAACCGCGCGAAGTTTACGCTGGCAATAATAGCCAAGACCAAGACCCTTTAAATGACGGCTTTGAAGAAACTTATAACGAAAACCAAAACTCGCGATGATCAAAGACGCAGAAAAAAACCTTAACCTAAGCGAACTTCTTAGATATAAACGCCTGTCGGCGTCTTTCAGCCTGGAAGATATTGAAGCCAAAACCGGCATCAAGCTAAAAAATTTAAAGGCCCTTGAAGCAGGCAATTTTCACGACCTCCCAGCCCCGGTTTATGTGCAGGGCTACCTCAAAACTTTGTGTAAAATTTACGGACTGGAATTCTCAAAAACAATAAGCCTATACCAGGAAGAAGAAAATTTGCGCAAACACACGCAAACAGACTCGGCTGCGCTTCAACCCCAAGCCTTATCCGGCAACACTATCAGCCTTACTCCGAAAAATTTAGCAACTGCCTCCATGGGCTTGGTTTTTACAGCCATAGCCATTTATATGCTAACCCAAATCGGCCACGTTACCGCCGCGCCTTCCTTGCAGTTACAGCATCCGGAAGAAGGGTTAAAAATTTCACAAAACTTTATTGAAGTTACCGGAAAAACCGAACCGGGGTCGACTTTAAGTATCAACAACCAGGCCATTCCCCTGGGCAACGACGGCACTTTCAAGCAAATAATCTATTTAGATTTGGGAGAAAACCAAATAGTAGTCCGCGCCGCCAATCGCTTCAGCAAATATACCGAAGTCAGCCGGAGAATAGTGGTGGGGACGGCGCCACAGGTCTTGGGCGAACATACCGAACAAACCGGCGATTAATCTGTTTTGTCTAAATCATCGACCTGTACTACAATTGAATTAAGATTGTAGTTTTTTGTTTTCTTGAAATCCACAGCCGCCCCTTGATTAATTTTTCCGATGTGATAACATTGATTTAGGTGAACGTTTGTCCACCAATAATTAATAGCATCAATAATCAACCCTCAACACTCAAGAAACTTCCAAACTTCAGTTCCGGATTTGGATTTTGGAGTTTGAAGTTTGTCTGAAGTTTGAATATTGAAGTTTGAATTTTATCCCCTTATGGCAAAAACAAACTCAAAAAAACCGGCCACGGCAGATGGCAGAAGTAAGGCCATGGAAATGGCACTTTCGCAGATTAAAGATAAATTCGGAGAAGGCTCAATTATGCAGCTTTCCGAGGCGGAAACTTTAAACGTTGAGGCTATACCCAGCGGTTCCCTGTCTTTGGATATTGCCCTGGGCGTGGGCGGCGTACCGCGCGGCAGGATTATAGAAGTATATGGCCCGGAATCATCCGGCAAAACCACCTTAACCATGCACATTATTGCCGAGGCCCAAAAAACGGGAGGTGTGGCCGCTTTCATAGATGCTGAACATGCCCTGGACCCGGATTACGCCGGTCGGGTGGGGGTTAACCTAAAAGAGCTATTAATTTCCCAGCCAGACACCGGCGAACAAGCTTTGGATATTGTTGAGACGCTCGTGCGCTCAAACGCCATTGACGTTATTGTTATCGACTCTGTCGCCGCCCTCACCCCTCGGGCGGAAATTGAGGGCGAGATGGGCGACTCGCACATGGGCCTGCAGGCTAGGCTAATGAGCCAGGCTTTGCGCAAGCTCACGGGTATAGTTTCCAAATCACGCACTACCGTTATTTTCATAAACCAAATCCGAATGAAAATCGGCGTCATGTTCGGCAATCCGGAAACCACCACCGGCGGCAATGCCCTAAAATTCTATTCGTCCGTAAGAATAGAAATAAGGCGCGCGGCGCAGATAAAACAAGGTGATGTCATTGTCGGCAACCGCACAAGGGTCAAGGTCGTAAAAAACAAGGTCGCCCCCCCCTTCCGTACGGCTGAATTCGACATCATGTATAACGAGGGTATCTCCAGAGCCGGCGACGTTTTGGATACGGCTGCGGCCTATGCGGTGATTAATAAAAGCGGAAATTCGTACAGTTACGGCGAGGAGCGCTTGGGAGTCGGGCGCGAAAACGCCAAGCGCTATCTAAGAGAAAATGAAAAGCTTTTGGAAAAAATCAGTAAAGAAGTAAAAGATAAAGTTCGCTCGGGCGCAACGGTTGTCAACGAAGATTTAGCCGAAAATGAAAACGCGTAACAAACAAGAGGCAGTCCGCCCACCGGCGGACTGCCTCTTGAATTTAGGCTAATAACTGTCGAGAAACGTAAGCGCACTTCCGGAGAGAGTGGAGGTACGGCAAAGTTCCTCGGCAGATAACAACCTACATTAGGAACTAGCCTCGAACGAAAGCTTATTCCAAGCGGCTGACCCACCAGCATACTCCAAAGCCAAAATCAGAGCAAGAAGCCGTTCTAGTGGTGTATAATTTAAATCATGCCCAAAATAGAAAATTCAAAATTCACAAGTTTCGACCTTGAAACAACCGGTTTTGATCCCAAGGACGACGCCATTATAGAAGTGGGTATTTATCAATTTACCTATGATGAAAAAGGCGAAATCGTGGAGCTCGGAAGATACGCGCAGCTTATTGATGCGCAAAGAGACGTTCCTGCCGAAGTACAGGCCATTACCGGCATAAAACCCGAAGACCTTGCGGGCAAACCGCTAATTCAAGACGTTATTGCCAATATATCGCCCTTTTTCGAAAACACAGATTTTATTCTTGGCCATAATGTGGATTTCGACCTGTCTTTTATATCAAAACACTTAACAATAAAAAAACCGGTAATTGACTCAATATTCTTTTCACAAATTTTCTTCCCGGGCTTTAAAAGCTATAGCCTGGACGTACTGCCCCATGAGTTGGGCATAGAGCGCGGGCAAGCGCACCGCGCTTTTGACGATTCAGTCGATACTGCCAAGCTGTTTGTCAAAAGCCTAAAGCAGTTCCGCGCTTTGGAGAAACAACAAGATTTAATTGAAATACTCGAAAAGGGAGGCTTTGTTGAGGCATCAATCCTCAAGCAGGCTCAAGCAATAAAGGCGGATAAGGAGTTGCTGCTGCCTAAAAAAAATATCCCGGCCAAGCCAATAGAGAGCGCGCCGGAACTATCAGATGAAATCAAAAAATTATTAAAAGGCGGGAAACGCCACATTCTAACTCACACGGCCGCGGCCGGCGCCGACAATATTATTGCCCAAGCGGCGGCGACCGATAAGGCGGGTTTCAAACTAATCGCCCTAAAAAATATAGATAAGGTTCGGGCAATAAAAAATCTTGAATGTATTGAAAACGTAAATTCCAGAGTTTGTCTCAACCGCTTAATCAATCTTAAAAATAAAAAACAACTAAAGAAACACCAAGCCTCGCTGGCCGTAAAATTGCTGGCCGCTTTTCAAATGAGCGAGGATTTTGAATTCTGGCCAAGAATCAGCAATAAAGAAAAAGATTACTTGCAAACTCTGCGCGTGGTGAATGAAATCTGCGCCAGACATAAATGTCCCTTGTTTGAAAAAATGGAAAACTTGTTCAAACAAAAAACAGCCAGCATTGCCATTAGCCACTCGGATTTTTGGAACATGTCAAGCCATGACCTGAAAAAGGAAACACAGCTTATAATAACCGACCTGGACGACGCGGCGGAAGCTCTAAGTAAAAATCTTGAAAAAAAATATTGGCTCGAGGAGCTACCCTTGTTGGCAGAGGCAGCGCCAATCGATAAGCCCGAGCAAAAAAATAATCACGCTTCCGTTCTACCCATCTTCTCTGACAGCGAACCCTCGCCTTCGATTGTCAGCGAAATTAAACAAGCCAGCGATTTATTTTGGCAAAGCCTAAAACAAGAATATGCCGAGGAATTCAGGCATGAGGATAAACTTTACCTAACGCCACAGCAAAGAAGGCAAGACCGATTCATAAAAATATGCGGGCAGGCGGAAAATTTAGTAGAGCTTATGCGCAAACTTACTGACAAACTCACCAAACAAGGCGATGAGTATGCCGAAGCCTACACTTATGAGCTAAAAAGAAGAATCGAAAAATGGAATTTAATAGCCCGAAACGACGATTCATTTCACTACCATTTGCTCAAAAACACCAATGAAATAAGCATAAAACTGCTCCCGACGAGCTTAACTGTTCTGTCCCAGTTTCAGAAACACCTCCCCAAAAAGACTATTATTACGCTTGGCACCGGAGCCGACAGTATAACTAAACATTATTTAAATATTTTAGAATTGGGGGACTGGCCCAGCACCGACCTGCGTTTTGACAGTCAGCAAATAGCCGAACTGAAAATACTCACCAGCACAAGCAGAACTATTGATACGGTTGTCCAGATCCTTGGTGAAAACACTTACGGCAAAGTGCTGGTGGTGGCAAAAAACATTACGGAAATGCTTACCCTTAGCGAACATCTTAGCCATGAATTGCCGGGACAGTATGACGTTATCGCCCTGGAGCGAGGCGGAAGCGGGGCCGCCAAGGCGCTTTATAAATTTACCGCTGAAAACAACGCGGTCCTAATTATTACGCCGCGACACCGCATTTTGTATTTAGCCTGGCCCGCGTTAGATGCGGCCGTCGTCTCGTCCATACCCTTTCCGCCACCCGACCCGGTGGGGACATTCGTGGATTCGACCCTGCCCAAGGCCATGCTTGCTCAAAAAATGCTGCTGTCCAAAATTTTGGGTTCAGCCGGCGCCGATTTTACTCTGTACCTGCTGGACGGACGCCTTACCCGGCAGAATTACGGAGGTAATTTTGTTGCTTTGGCCGAAGAGCTATGCGGCTCTCGGGCAGAATACCTGAATGATTAATTGCTGGGCTTGATTTTTTTTATTAAATAGTGTAAACTAAATATATACGTTGCAACAGACGTGGAAACAAAAGTTCTTTCCCAAGTAACAATTACGGCAAACTTATTCGGAGAAGTTTGCGGTATAAATAAACCACTCGTAGTGACAGTGGTGGGCGATCTGTATCGAGATCGAACTTTTAGCTTCTTAATAGCTTAAAGCTAACCGGCTGGATTCAGTTCCCCCACTACTCGTCGCAGCCTTTTTCCTCGAAAGGCTACTCGTAAAAACAAAAAACAAAATGAGTGCCTTCGTAGCTATATGCTAAGGGGGTGTAAAACAAAAAATGATTCGTTCTTTCAAGTTTAGGTGTCCAAAGTGGCACCATAAGAGTGGTGGAGTTCTGATTTTTGTCAGAATTTCTTCCTTCTGGTTTCGAGGGACTGAAGGATTGTCTCCATATAACCTATGGTGGGCTAACGTGCGGTATTAATCCCGCTTTCTGCTTCTAAAAACAATTGGAAATAGAAAGCGGGTGCAATCCCGCGCGGCAGCCCCGTGTTAAATGGGGGCTGCCGATGGCAATTTACTCAATGAGGGCAAATCAACCTTTCCCCAATACTTGTAGTACATCTGCTGTCGGCTTTTCTTTTTCCCGCACACCAAACAGTAATAGCACCCTGTAATAAATCGTCCTTTTTTACTATAATAACGGAGTAAACGGAGTTTTGAATACTTAAAGTAATTTACACGTGGCACCGAACACAGATTTATTGCTGTTATGATGTGCGGATTTTTCCCCAAAAAAACAATATAATAAGGCCAAGCATGACTCACCTAGACTCTATATTCATTAAAGAACAGAAGAAAAAACTTTTACAAGAAAAAAAGCGTCTTGAGGCCGAACTCGAAACCATTGCCGATCCTAAAAACAAGAAAATCGGCGATTACGAAACAAGATTTCCAAATATGGGCGATGATGAAGATTCAAACGCCGCCGAGGTCCAATTATTCGAGCAGAACCTGGCAATTGAACGCGACCTCGAAGCAATTCTGCGAAAAATAAACATCAGTCTTGAAAATATCGAAAAGGGAAAGTACGGTCGTTGCGAACAAGGTGATCAAATAGACGAAGCCAGGCTAAAGGTTATCCCTTGGGCGACCACCTGCGTAAAACACTAAAACCATGCGGCTCTGGCTAATCATTGCCGGAACCTTACTGCTCGATGCCGCAGGCAAGGCTCTGGTCAGAAAACAGATACTGGACATTCCTTTTGTCGAGAATTCAGGCCTGGCCTTTGGCATTCAAGCCGGCGGCCTGGCTGCGATTATCCTAACCGCCGTAATTTTGGCGGTTTTATTTTTTTACTACCAACAAAACAAAATTTTCTTAAAGAATGTAATTGCCTTCGGCCTGATTTTTGGGGGAGCCATAGGCAATCTTTTGGAGAGAATCATTTTTAGAAATGTCACCGATTTTATACCTTTGGGCAAGGCTATGTTAAATATAGCTGACCTGGCGATTTTTCTCGGCTTAACCATGCTGGTCGTAAAATTGATGGTGACAAAATTTGAAAATTCTAAATTAAAAATTGAAAATTAACTTATATGCCCACTCGAATTAATTCAGGCGCAATTTTCGGCATCGACGGCGTTTCGGTGGAGGTGGAGACAGACATCAGCCCGGGCCTGCCCAATATTATTGTGGTCGGGTTGCCGGACACGGCCGTGCAGGAATCAAGAGAACGGGTAAAATCGGCCATAAAAAACACCAACTTCCGTTTTCCGCGGGGCAGAGTGGCCATAAATTTGGCACCGGCTGATTTGCCTAAAAGCGGTTCCTGGTATGATTTGCCGATCGCCCTTTCGATATTGCTTGAAGGCGGTCTTGTTTCGGCCAAACGCGAGCTGCTTCATAACTCCCTCTTGATTGGCGAACTGGCCTTGGACGGACGCGTGCGCGGCGTGCATGGCGTGCTTCCGATAACCATTTTTGCCGCCCAAAAAGGCTTTAAAACCATATTTATCCCGGATGATAACGCCAAAGAGGCTTCTTTTGTTCACGGTATAGAAATCCTACCCCTAAAAAATCTGGGGGAATTGGTGGCGCACCTGGAGGGACATAGCATATTAAAGCCAGTTGAGTTATCGCAAGCAAGCAGCGCCCTTAACTTAAATGGGGTGACGGTTGATTTTGCCGACATTGCCGGCCTAAACGTTGCTAAGCGCGCTTTAAGCATTGCCGCAGCCGGACATCACAATATTCTTTTTACCGGACCGCCGGGGAGCGGCAAAACCATGCTGGCCCGGGCCTTGCAAGGAATAATGCCAGAATTATCGGAAAATGAATTTTTAGATACGGCCAAAATTTACAGCATTGCCGGCCTACTCACTAAGGACGGCTTGCTAAGGACCCGGCCCTTTAGAAGCCCCCATCACACCAGTTCGCGCATAGCCTTGGTCGGCGGGGGATCCTACCCAAAACCGGGCGAGGTAACCCTGGCGCACAAAGGCGTATTGTTTCTGGATGAATTCCCTGAATTTCCCAGGAGCAGTTTGGAAAGTTTAAGGCAGCCCATGGAAGACGGAGTAATAACGGTCAGCCGCATATCCGGAACTTTCCAATTTCCGGCCGAATTTATTTTAGTCGCCGCGCAAAACCCCTGCCCCTGCGGAAACCTGGGCAACCCGAACGTGGCCTGCCAATGTTCCGACGGCCAAATCCGGCGTTACAAGGCCCGCATCTCCGGCCCAATAATGGACAGGATCGATCTGGTGGCCGAAGTGCCTCATCAAAGTTACGAACAATTACAAGCCAACTTCGGTCCGTCCAGCCGGAGTATCAAAGAAAAAATTGACGCCGCCAAATTAAAACAGAAAATGAGATTTAAATCGGACAAAACCAATTCCAGAATTAGCGCCGCTGAAATAAAGAAGTTCTGCAAGCTCGATGACCAGGGTGAAAAAATCATACAAACGGCAATTGATAAGATGCACCTTTCCGCAAGGGGCTACCACCGCGTTTTAAAAGTAGCGCGCACCATTGCCGACCTTGATGCGGCGGATTACATCAAACCGGAAAATTTATCAGAAGCTCTGCAATATAGATTTAGAGACAATTAACCCTCAAGCCTCAATCTACAATCCTCAAAGAATCTTCCTGCCTGCGCCGAGGCTTCCTCCTTCGCCCCCTCCTCCGCTAAAGCTGTGGCGGGTAGGCAAGACTTCGGAGGACAGGTCGGCAGGCAGGCAAACTTCAATTATCAATTCCGGAAATTGCCAGCCCGCTTGGACTCCCGCCTGACTTCGAAAAGACGAAGTCTTGTCGGGCAGGTCGTCCAGGCGAAGTCTGGCGGGGGGTTTGGGGCTTGAAGTTTTATTGGAGTTTGAGTGTTGAAGTTTAGAGTTTATACTTTTTATGGTATAATTTAGCAAATTCAGCTGATGAAAAATAATATCCAAAGAAAAATAATTTACGCTTTGCTTGGCGCCTTGGCTTTGTTTGGCACCGGCCTTTCCTGCGGCGGCGGTCAAACGGCACCGACCGTAACTTTGAATTTTTGGAAGCCTTTTGACTCATCGGACAAGTGGTCTGAAATTATCAGCGCCTACAATAGCGCCGGCCGCGGCGCGCAAATAGTTTATACCCAAAAATCGTCGGAAAGCTACGAGCGTGATTTGTTAGAAGCTCAAGCCGCCGGCCGCGGACCCGACATCTATAGCATTCATAATGATTGGACGCCGCGCTACCGTGATAAAATTTCGCCGATGCCGGCAGAATTTTTGACTTTGCGCGAGCTTCAGGAGGTTTTTGTGGACGTGGTGGCCGACGATTTTCTCATGGAAGACGGAAAGCTTTATGCTTTGCCGGGAGCGGTTGATGTTTTGGGCCTCTACTTTAACCGCGACCATTTAGCTTCCGCGGGTATCGCCCGCCCGCCTTCAACCTGGCCGGAACTGGTCAATATGGTGCCGCTACTGACAAAAGTTGGCTCCTCCGCGCAAATCGAACAATCTGCCATTGCTTTAGGCACCTCGAATAATGTAAATAACGCCTCTGACATACTTCAGCTTTTAATGCTCCAGAGCGGAGTCAGTTTTTATGACTCGAGCCTACGCAGCTCAACTATTTCAAGAGGAAACACCGACCAGAGCGGGGAAACTCCCGGTGAGAGAACGCTGAAATTCTTTGCCCAGTTCGCTGATCCAACTTCGCGCGCTTACACCTGGAATGCAAAACTTACAAATTCCATTGACGCTTTTGCCCAGAGCAAGACTTCCATGATCTTGGGCTTTAGCCACTTGATGCCTGAAATTTCCGCCAAGGACGCCTTTCTCAATTTTGCGGCAACAGGCGCTCCGCAAGTTTCTTCAGATACGACCAAAGTAAATTACGCCAGCTACTGGGGAGAAGCCGTTTGGTCGGGCAGTAGGTATCCAAATACGGCCTGGGACTTTATATTATTTGCCACCAATTACCAGCAAAACAAAAAATATACGGAAACAGTCAGACTGCCCAGCAGCAGGCGCGATGTTTTAGCCGAACAGCAAAGAGACTCGCGGCTTGGCGTATTTGCCGATAATGTTTTATCGGCCCGCTCGGTAGCCAAACCTGAAGCCGGTCAATTTGAAAAAGTTTTACATGAACTAATCAATGACGTAAGTTTAAACGGCATAGCGCCGAGGTCTGCCCTGCAGGAAGCGGAAAGGCAGATTAACACTCTGTTAAACCGGTACCCCTTGCAGCCCAATTAACCCCTTGTGCCCCATATTATGTCTTCTTATGGTATAATTAATCCCGTACGAAACCCTGTATTAACAGACGGAAGCCAACAAAATTTCATTTTTGAAAACACAACTGCTAAACTAATAAATGCGCACCGGTTATGAACCTATACAGGTTTCCTGTTTCGTACGGGATAAAAAAGCTAATCCTTGTTCTCTTCATTGCGTTTCTTGTAATTACTCCGCTTATAGCCTCTGCCGATTTTTTTGACAATGTGATTCCCTGCAAAGGGGGCTTTGAACAAAAGTTAGATAACCAAGGCAACCCAATACTAGACGACAAAGGGAAACCGATACTCGAGGAAATTACCGAGGCAAATAAACCCGACCATTTCTGCACTGTTCAAGACTTCCTGGTTATGGTTATAAGTATAATTAACCTAGCCATACAAGCCTCGGGAAGCGTTGCCGTATTGGTAATTGTCTTTTTCGGAGGCGAAATGGTAAATGCCTCGCTTTACGGCAACAGCGAGCAGTATCAGGCCGGCAAGCAAGGTGTTACCCGCGTGATCCTGGGACTGCTTTTAATACTTTCTGCTTACGCAATCGTTAACGGGATTTGGATGCTGGTCTTCCCCGAGACCTACGGCCCAATGTGGTCAAAGCCATGGCAATAAGAACTAAAATAAAATTTTTATTTATCTCCGTTTATCTTTTTGCCCCAATTTTAGTTTTTGCCCAAGCAGCAACGGGCGGACCGCAAAATCCCGATACAACATCAAGTCCCGCAGAAATCTTCAACCCTCTTGAAAAAGTGCCGGGATTTGGCGGAGACGGCGTAAGCAACGTGCCTGAACTGATAAGCTGGTTTGTCGCCCTTCTGGTCGGTTTTGTCGGTTTAATGTCGGTTATCGCTATTGTTGTTTCCGGGTACCAAATGGTTTTCGGGGGCGGCAACCCGGAAACAATCCAGAGCGCAAAAAGCAGAATGACCTGGGCCATAATCGGTATATTTGTTGTGGTGCTGGCTTATACCATTGTTAGAGTTTTACTCAAAGTAATAACCGGAACTCAAGGGATTCAAATTCAAACATAATAATTCATTGGCCCTGTGATACAACCTCGATAATTCTCCTATCGTTTTGATGAATAGCAATAATATTAGCAATTTATTCAAGCAATACTTAAAACCTGGTAATTTCGGTCGAATTGAACAAAACTCAAAACGATCGAGGTTGATATCCAGGGTTGGTCGATATCTTATGAAAAAATTTTTATTTCTTAACCGTTAATTCTTAACTTATGAATCTACGCAAAATAAATTCATCACAAGTTCTAAATATTGTTACGATTTTCGTCGTGCTTATGCTGGCCCTGGTGCCAGTCTTTGTCGGTTATGCTCAAACTGGACCCGGACCTGATAGTATTTTCGGCAGGGACCAGCAAAATATTCCCGGCCAGTTCGTTAGAGCTACTTCTCTAAGTGCCTTAATCAACCAGATACTGCGAATATTGTTAAGCATTGTTGGCCTTATTGCCTTGCTGTTCCTGGTCTGGGGTGGGTTTAAATACATCTCTGCCGGAGGCGACGAGGAAGCCGTGGGCAAGGCCAAGCAAACCATAATGAACGCGCTTATCGGTTTGGCCATAGTTATCCTGGGTTACGCCTTGGTGGTTATTGTTTACAATGTCGTAGCCGGCCGTGAAACTAATGTAACCTAATAAATATTTATCCCGTCAGAAATTTCACAAATGCAGAATGTCGAAATTGTGAACTCTGATAGGGAGGTCATCAAAATAAACAGATGACGGAAAGGAAAATTTCTTTCGGGATGAAAATAAACTCTCGACAAATAACAAATGTTTTAGCCGTAATCGCCATTTTTGCCTTGGCAATTGTGCCTTTAACCGGCTTTGCCCAAAGCGATGACATTTTCGGCGGCTTCGAGCCTGGTGATGTTCCGCAGCTTGAGTCTGAAACGCAGACGCTTTCTGACCTTATCACCAAAATCTTGCGGGTGCTTTTGAGCATTGTCGGCCTTGTGGCAGTAGTCTTCCTGGTTTGGGGCGGCTTTAAGTACATGAGCTCCCAAGGTGACGAAGAAAAAACCGGCGATGCCAAGAAAACTATCGTCAATGCCCTTATCGGCGTTGTGATTGTTATTCTGGCTTACGCCTTGGTGGTTATTGTCTATAACGTTGTCAGCGGACGTGAAATAGTTTAAGGCGAAAAACAAACTTATGTCTATAAAGCGGACACTGGCATATTTATCTTTTTTGGCGGCCAATGTTTTGCTTTGGTCGCCAAAAATTACATTCGCCCAAGAGGAGTGCGTTACCGAAGGGACACCCTATCCGGCAGTAGGCGGCATCTGCCTACCGCTTAAGCCGCCGGGCGTGGACAAGGAATACAATTCCCTGGGCGAGCTGATAGGGGACTTTCTCCAAATTGCCTTATTGATAGTCGGCATGGTGGCCGTAGTATTTATTGTTGTCGGCGGTTACAGATATATTATGGCCGGCGGTGACGAAGAAGCTGTAGGGAGCGCAAAAAAAACCATTACCAGTTCGGTGATTGGTTTGATAATAGTGTTATTCTCCTACGCCATTGTGCGAATAGTTGTTAATTTGGCGACGAGCACGTAGGCATTTCAGCCAGAGGGCTGATCCGCCTTTGGCGGAAATTTCTAATTTTTAATTTCCAATTTCTAAACAATAACCAAATCACAAACCCCAAATTAAAAACTAAAATACTGGTTAGTTTAATACTGATGGCGGTTTTACTGCCGGTGGTTAGTTTTGCGCAGGTGAACCGCAAGCAGATTTGCGGCTCGGACAGCGGCAGCGCCGGCGAATTGTGTTTTCCCCAAGCGCCCAGCCAGGCCGTAACCTTTAGCGACTACACGGTTGAAGCGCTTGTCGCGCGGATCCTGAATATCGCACTTTTATTTGTCGGCCTTATTGCTTTGGTCTTTATCGTCATTGGCGGTTACAGATATATTATGGCCGGCGGCAATGAAGAATCGGTGGGCAAGGCCAAGCAAACCATTATGAACGCTGTTATCGGTTTAATTATTGTGATTCTAGCGTTTGCCATAGTTAATATCACCTACAGATTATTAAAAGACGAGCCGCCGGTATACGCGCCAGGAAGCGGACAACAACTAAACCCCGCAGACCGTCCGGGTTTTACGCCGCCCCCTCGAATCGACTGAATAATCTAGCAAATAACCCTTTTACCTTTGTTTGTCTTGACAATAGTCAAGATTTTTGTTATACTCATATGTTTCCTGTTGTTTTGTTCCCTCAAACGTCCTGGAGGACGTAATGAAATACCGTTACATTTACATCGTTCTTACCACAGCGGCTCTGATGGGCTGCCACCAGACCCTGCCGCCGGTCACTACCCTGCCAACCCCGCCGGCCTCGCCCATGGAAGACTGGAACACGCCAACAGGCGCTTTCCAGACAACGCTCGACCTGCGCAAAGATCAGCGCGGCGCGCTGGTTGTGAAGATGACCTGCGCCGAAATCGAAAACGCGGGCGAAGGGTACTTCTACCAGGGCTACACTCCGACGATCGCCCTGCCTGCCGGCGGCCTGATCAAGCAACAAGGGCTGGCGCAGATGTTCAGGCTCGAGGCCAAGGACAACATCCACATGGGACTGAAGGTCTCGGGCCTCAACGACCTCGTACGCTGGGAAGACCCCGTTGCTGAAGACCTCGGTCGGTACGGGTTCATCCAGGGCTGCGGCTACTCGCAGGCTGCGCGTGACACCGCGACACCGACCCACTTCTCGCAGTACGACTACGTACTCGAGGCAACGGTGAGTTTCGGGAGCTACAACCGCGGCCAGATCGAGATGAACCGCCTCTACTGCAAGAGGGCCGCGGAACAGGGGGCGATCCAGATTCAAGGAACGCTCTTTCTGGTTCACGGCTGTCTGGAGCGCGGCCGGCGATGGTATGTCGTTTACTCGGGCCTCAAGGTCGATCTGCATATCAAGGTCGGCGTCTGGGACCCGGCGACGCGCAGGTACAAGAGCGGGAGCGAGGCGTACGTCGCTACCGGCACTGCGGTTGACAATAACATCGAGTCCCTGACAACGCGGGACGGCGTTCGAATACTGAACCTGGCCACCAGTAACATCATGGGCAAGGCGACAATGAACGCCCTGGCCAAGATTGTGGGACGCCAGACCGCACAGTGAATTGACGGTACAAGAGGGCCCGGGCACCAACAGGTGTCCGGGCTTTCGGTTTTATTTGATACCCTATCATAAACATTTTTTACCCAGCATATCAGCCCCGGATATCTACCTCGATAGTCTACGGCCTTTTGTCTGACTTTGATTATCTTTAAGACAATCTCCAGAGTATTTTCTTAACACCCCATGATACTTGGTTTAGCCGTAGATTGTGAGGAGGACAATCGAGGCAGTATCACGGGGTCAGCCCCGATAATCTACTGATCCTTATCCGACCTTGATCATTTAGCTTGTTTTCCAACACCTTTTTTTAATACATGATAATACTACTTTGCCCGCAGATTGGGGGAGGATAATCGGGGATGTATTGCTGGGTTTACACAAAAACCGTGCGCGTACACCAATTATTTTGACAAATGAGCGTTTCAATTAGTTTGATATGCTCAAAAAATTTTGACTTCAAGGCTAGTAATATTGAATATAGAAGCGTGCCTGCACGCCCAAATACGTTTAAGTATTAGCGTGCCTGCACGCCGTAGCCAAGTTCAACTTGGCGTAGGCGTGAGCTCGGCGAGGTTAGTACGATTACAGTAACGGCGGCGGGCTTTAAGTAAACTTCTCCGATACTTAAAGCTTGTACTCCCTACACCAGTTCAGGCTCAACCAACCCGCTTCGGCGGGTTTTGGTTTCCAGGTAGTAGAACTTCCATAATTCTTACGAATTAAAAAACGGCCGAAGGCCGATGGAAGTTTCACTACCTGGTTTTCTGGGCAAACCCAGTACACCACAACGGCGATGAATCTGTGGCGAGTGCGACGGTGATTCAACTATAAATATTTAAAAAAATAAATTGGCTCCTTAAAAAATGAAGCAATAATTTATATTGAGCACTATCGCCGTTTGGTGTCTGGACAAACGAAAAGACCCGCGTCATGTAGACCGCGGGTCTTTTTTCGGTGCAGCGTCCTCCTACGCTGCGAGTTAAAGAATCCTCCTTGTCGCCCCGCAGTTACGGGGCGATTGTGAACGGTGCCTGCGAACCGGGATAGTCCCGCCCGTCGGCTATCAACAGCCGCGTGCGGTATTTCCCTGGTATCAAGCCGGTGAATGTCTGGTCGGGGTTGAAAACGTACTCAACCCCCCAGCCGTTGTACCCAGCGACACATTCCACGTAGTAATGTCCGCGGGGTGCAACTTCCATCCAGGTGGAGCCAAAATTGCGCTCCAAAAGGATGGTCACCGGGAAGGCCGCGCAGGGGTTGGGGCAAGTGAAATTCCACTTGACCGCAACTCCGGTTGGCTGGGCTCGCACGATCTGAAAGCTCG